>Ga0137410_10000221_pt1 | contig 40250 bp, 35 predicted proteins | sample CZODoug1_16funga_FD_108878 | JGI IMG/M metagenome (GOLD analysis project Ga0137410, IMG submission 108878) | Vadose zone soil fungal communities from Angelo Coast Range Reserve, California, USA - CZODoug1_16fungal (Illumina Assembly) | ecosystem: Environmental > Terrestrial > Soil > Vadose zone... | reverse complement strand
CCGGCGCCGGCCTCGAGAAGCACGCGTGCCGCGTCGATGCTGCCCGTTCGAGCCGCATACACCAGCGGCGTGATCTCTCCGCCGTCGGGTTCCCGAGGGCCTCGGTTACGCCCAGGGCCGGCAAGAACGAAGCCCAAGCCATCACGTTTCACGTTGCAGGGGTTAGCGCCGACACTCTCCGGCCCGTCGGCGTTTGCGAGCACCGCGTCTTCGCCGCTTTCGCGGACGAGCTCCCGGAGCTTGCTCAAGTCCGGGGACTTCTGATCGCACAAGATGGCGACGATTTGCCGCCGGACCGCCTTGCGGGGATCTTCGGACTTGCCCAATGCGGCCGTGCGCCCGTCGCGAAGCACGGGCGCGGATCTCGCCGTGACGTCGGCGCCATGCTCGATCAGGAGCGCGATGACGTCGGCATGGCCTTGGTCGGCGGCTTGCATCAACGCGGTGGTCCCGCGCGCGTCTTCTTTGGCGTTCACGTCGGCGCCGTGCTCGAGCAGAGCGCGGACCGCGTCCACGTGCCCCGAGCGCGCGGCGAGCATGAGCGGCCTGCGTCCGAGCGGGAGCTTTTCGTTCGCATCCGCGCCGCCGCCGAGCAAAGCAGAGATCATGGCCGCGTCGCCCTGGCTCGCCGCGAGCCAGATCGGAGTCGAGCCTTCGCGATTTGCGGCCGAGACGTCGGCGCCCGCCTCGAGCAACAACAGGGCCAAGCCCGCGTCGCCGTAGTAGGCCGCCCAGTGCAACGCGGTGGCCCCGTCGGCTTGGCGCAGATTCACGTCGGCGCCGTCGTGCACGAGGCGGCGCACTTCGCCGTTGTTGCGCTGCATCGCGGCGTCCGCTACTTGGGACTGCGCAAGCGCAAGGTTGGCGGACGTTAGCAGCACTGCCAATGCGGCGCCCATTTGTAGTCGGATGGGTAGCGTCATAGATTCGTCAGCGGTCCCGTGCTGTCGCCTATGGCGTCGCGGTGAATGTCGAACTGGTCCAATAGGCTCAACAGCAAGTTGCCCGTTGACACGGTCTTCGTCGGATACGCCAGATGGCGCCCGCCTTTCATCCTGCCGTGGTTGCCGCCGAGAATCACGTGCGGCACGTCGTAATGCAGGTGCTGGTTCGGATTCCCCATGTTGCTGCCGTACAGGAGCAGCGAATGGTCGAGCAGCGTGCCGTCGCCATCTTCGGTTTTGGCGAGCTTGTCGACGAAGTACGCCAGCATCTTCACGTGGTATTGATTGACCTTGGAAAGATCGTTGATCCGTTGCGGATCCTCGCCGTGATGCGACCCGCCGTGGAAGCCGAGCGTCGGCGCTTCGCTTTGGGGGTAGACGCGGCCGGTGAGGTCGCGCGCGAAGAGCAACGTGCTCACGCGCGTGATATCGGCCTGGAACGCCAAGGCCAGCAGATCGAACATCAGCTTGATGTGGTCGTCGAAAGACTGCGGAATGCCCGGGGGCACGGCGAAGTCTTCGGGCGCCACCGTCGTCGCGCTGGCGGCTATTGTTAACCGACGCTCGATCTCCCTCACGTTCTCGGTGAAGCTGTCGAGGCGCGAACGGTCCGGAACGCTGATTTCTCGCCGCAGCGTGGCGATCTTGCCGTTGATCGAGTCCAGGATGCTCTGGCTGCGCTCGCGGCGCGCCACGCGCTGCTCCGGTGTGCTCCCGCTGCCGAACATGCGCTCGAACACGACCTGCGGGTTGAGCTCCATCGGCAACGGCGTCGTCGGCGACGACCAAGCGATCGTGTTCGTATAGACGCAGCTGTAGCCCTCACCGCAGTTGCTCGAGCCCGAGCCGGGATCTTCGACCGAGATCTCGACCGAAGGCAGGAGCGTTTCGCGGCCGATCATCTGCGCGATGATCTGGTCGATCGTGTGGCCGGCGCGAACGTCGGCGCCGGCGGTTTTCTTCGGCTTATCCGCGCACAGGAACGCGGCGGCCACCCAATGGTCGGCGCCGGTTTCGCCCGGCGGCGGCTCCGACGAGGTGGCATGCAGACCGGTGAGGAGCGTGAGCCTGTCCCGGTACGGCTCGAGCGCCCTCCAGATGAACGGCAGCTTCGCCGGCAGCGGGCCCTCCTTCTCGGGAACCCAGTAGCCCGGCGCCGCGCCGTGAGGGACAAAGCCCGCGAAGAATCGCTGCGGCGGAGCCGCCGTGGCCTGCGCCAACGCGGTCGCGGCGGGAAACATCGCGTCGAGCAGAGGGAGCCCCAAGGTGACGCCCGCGCCCTTGAGCAGGGTCCGTCGCGAAAGGTTCTTCTTGCTAATGAACATTGGCTTGTGTTCCCTCCGTGGCGGCGCTCTTCATGTTCATCGTGAAGGCGGGGCTTCCGATCACCCCCAAGAGCAGCGACGAGAATCGATAGTCGTGCTCGGCGGCGTTGCGCGTGATCGAGCGGACCAGGGGCATGTCCTCGTATTCCAGGCCGCGGCCGATGGCATAGGTCAGCAGCTTTTCGGTGACGACCTGTGAGAACAGGTCGCGGTTTTGCATCGTGAATTCCCGCAAGGTTCGGACACCATCCAACGGCGTGCCGTCGTTGGTAACGCCGGTGACGTCGATGGGGTTGCCGGCGTCCAAGGTCCGCCACCTGCCCACCGCGTCGAAATTTTCCATGGCGAGCCCCATCGGCTCGAAGACTTTGTGGCACGCGGCGCAACTCGGGTTGGCGTGATGCGCCGCGAGCCGCGCCCGCAGCGTCTTCGGCGCTTCGCCTTTGGTCTCGGGCAGCGTGGTATTGACGCCAGGCGGCGGATCGGGAGGGCTCAAACCCAAGAACGTCTCCAGGAACCACTTGCCGCGCTTCACGGGCGAGCTGCGGGCCGCGTCGGAGGTGATGGTCAGCAAAGCGCCTTTCCCCAAGAGGCCGCGCCGCATGTCGAGCTCCGGCGTGAGCTCCACGCGGCGGAACTGCGATCCGTAAACGTTCGGGATCCCGTAGTGCTTGGCGAGCCGTTCGTTGACGAACGTGTAGTCGGCCGTCAGCAAGTCGAGAACGCTGCGGTCCTCGTGAATGATGCTGCCGAAGAAGAGCTCGATCTCGCGCCGGAAGGCTTCGCGAAGCGTGCTGTCGAAGTCCGGAAAGAGATTCACGACCGGCTCGCTGGCCGCCATGCCGCGAACGTTGAGCCATTGCCCCGTGAAGTTCTCGATGAACGCATCGGAGCGCGGGTCGGCGATCATCCGCGCGACTTGCTGCTCGATCACCTTCGAGTCGTGGAGCCGGCCCTGGGCCGCAAGCTGGATCAGGTCCTCGTCCGGAGCGCTGCTCCAGAGGAAGAACGAGAGACGCGAAGCAAGCTCGAGGTCGTTGATCCGGTAGGGCGCCCCGGGCGCGACGTCGGCAGGCTCGATTTCCGATCGATAGATGAACTCCGGGTCCGCGAGAATGCGCTGCACGGCCGCTTCGATGCCGTAGTCGAACTTGCCGCCCTCCTCCCGTCCGGCTTGGAAGAAGGCCATGATCCCTTCGACGTCGGCATCGGTGGCGGGGCGCCGGAAGGCTTTGCCCGCGAGCGTCGCAACGATCTTGCGCGCGCACGCGCTCTCCTCTTCGCTGCTCGCGGGATAGCACTCGAAAACCTTGTCCCGGCTCGGCGTGCTGGCGGCCGGCATACCGTCGAACGGCCCTTCGATGAAGACCTGGCCGACGTGCGGATAGAACGTATAACCCGCGATCGCGCCCGGCGAGTTCATGGTGCGAACGAACGACCGGTTCAATCCGGTGTCGGGTAGGTCGCTGGTGGCAATGAAGGTGACGCCGACCTTGTGGAAGCCGGCCTTGATCGGGATCTCCGGTGTGCGGCCACCGTTGCCCTCCGATCTCCCGATCTCCTTATCCCAGTCGTAAAGGTACACGCGCTCGCCGTCGATCGTGACCTCGAGCTGCTCGCCTTTCACGTTGCCTAGAACGGCGGTGAAGTAGCCGGTCATGCCCTTGACGGTGAAGAAATAGTCGCCGTCCGCCGGGAACTCGTGCTCGATGAGCATGCCGCCCCGCGTGCCGAACGGCAGCCCTTCGACGTAGGCGTTCTGCGAGGTGTCGTGCGGCACGTCGAACACGGCCAGCGTGGGGGCGGTCTCGGTACCTACGGCCAAGCGGCTGATCTTGCCGGCGGCCGACAGGTACGCCTCCATGAGGGCCGGCGACGTGGTCAGCGTACCGGCCATGTTGTCGAACCCGTGGCTGGAATCGTCCGCCGGCAGAAACTTCGTGGCGTCGACATGAAGGGCCAGCAGATCGCGGATGGCGTTCGTGTATTCCGTGCGGTTTAGCCGGTGCAGGCCCGGCGCCGGGAGGTGTGTTTCGGCGTGCTCATCGATCTCGTGCTCCAAATAGGCCACGAGCGAGTCGCGTTTGTTCCGGTCGAGTGTGGGACCGCCATCCGCGGGCGGCATCAGGCCCGCGCGAAGCTTGCCGATCGCCTTTTCCCAGATCTCCGCGTCCGCCGCCACGTGCTCGAAGCTGCGCGTGGCCAGATTCAAGCCCCCGGCAAGGTCTATTGCGTTGTGGCAGTCGAGGCAAATCCCGTGAACGACGGCCGCTTGCCGCTCGCCCTCGTTGCCGACGAGGCCGCAGCCGGCGGTCATAACACCGGCCAGTGCGACGGCTGCAAGTAGTCTGTTGGTCACGAGGTCCCCTCCGTCCACTGTTCGCGGCCTCGTCAGCTCCGTTCGTGCGAGGCGTTGCAACATGCCCAGCGCCGAAAGCAGCTCTCGAGAACAGCCCATCGAGCCTGAACGCTTCAGCCGTGGATATACACGATTTTGCCAGGGAACCAGCCGTGAAGGCTAAAGAAATGCCAGGAAGCTCCGCGGCTGCTCCTCGGCGTACAGAAAGGCGTGGGGACCGGACGAGGTTAACCGCGGGTTCGAGCGGAGGCACCCCCCCTCCCACGACTCCCTACGGAGTCAGCCGGCAAGCTGATGACCCCCGCTCGGTATGGCCCGTCCCCGGCGATCTCTCTATCATCCGTATCATCCGGATTCGTTTTCCGCTCCGAGGTCCTCACATGAAACGCCTGACAGCCGCTGCCCCGATTCTCGCCGCGACCGCGCTCCTCTGCGTCCCCGCTCATGCCCACCACAGCCAGTCCCTGTTCGACACGTCGCAGGAGATCCTGATCGAAGGCACGGTCGCGCGGTTCGACTGGACGAACCCGCACATGTACCTGGTGGTCGCAACCAAAGGCCCGGACGGCAAACCTGTGCAGATCGAAGGCGAAGGCGTAGCGATCACGCAGGCGCTGGTCGACGGCCTCGATCGCGACGCACTCAAGCCCGGCACGCCGGTGGTCATGCGCGCCAATCCGAATCGCGGCGGTTGGGGCAAGCAGGTGCGCGTGCTCGACGTCACGACTCAGGACGGCGAGATTCATCCGTTCTATGAGGCGAATCGCCGGACCCGCACCCTCACCCCGGCCGAAAGCCTCGCAGGTCACTGGGCGCCGGCCCGGGCGGCGCTCGGCGCGGCCTTCGGGGCCATGGCGCGCTGGCCGGTGACGCCGGAAGGCCGTACCGTCCAGGCGCAGTTGAAGGCCGATGGGCTCTGCTTTGTCGAGCCCACGCCGTTCCTTGCGGTGCTCGACGAGCTGCGCACGATCGAGATCGGCAAAAACGAGGTCGTGATGCGGTTCGATAACTCGGGCGACCGCGTCGAGCGCACCATCCATATGGGCGCGAAGCATCCCGCCGACGTCAAACCCTCGGTCCAGGGACACTCCATCGGCCGGTGGGAGGGCGACACGCTCGTGATCGATACGCTCGCCTTCGAACCCAATCCCTCGGGTATCTCGACGAACGTGCCGTCGAGCGCGGGCAAGCACACGGTGGAGCGGCTAACGCTCACGGAAGACCACACGCGGCTTCGCTACGAGACCACCGTGGAAGATCCCGTGTACCTCACGGGGCCGGCCACATTGACGCAGCAGTGGGACCACCGCCCCGACCTCGAGTTCTCGCAGGACGTGGGGAAGTGCGATCCGAACGTGGCGGCCCGGTATCACGAGGGCTTGCCGAAATAAGGGGACGGAGCGCGGCGCCAGGCCGCGGCCTGCGCCATTCTCTAGTAAGCGGAGGGCAACGCGCTATGCGCATCCTGGCTCTCGTTTGTTTCGTCGTGGTGTCATTCAGCGGTGGCGTGACTCTCGGCCAGAACGAGCCCGCGGCCAGCGAGCGCAGCGCGGATTCCCCGAACCGGCAGGCAGACGACGAGGTGGTCGTGACCGGCAAACGGCTCGGGCAGCTCAGAGTCGCGGCCGAGACAGCCCGCGAGCGCGCCTACGGCATCTTCAACGAGATCAACAGCAGCAACGATTTCGACTTCCAGTGCTCCGACGAGACCCGCCAGTTCTCGAAAGCAAAGCAGCGGGTTTGCCGTCCGCGGTTCGAGGGCCGCATTACGTCAAAGGCCGCGACAGAATACATGTCAGCGCTCACCATGACCTGTCCAGCAGACCGGGTTACCGGCTTCATCAACTTTCAACAGTGCATGACCGGCGCCTACGCGCAGCGCGGGCAAGCCCGAGCACAGGCTGTCTCGGGTGAAGCGCCGGCCAAGCGCGACCGGTTGAGCGACGAAATCCTCAGGCTCGCGGGCGAGAACGACCAGTTCGCGCGAGCGATTCTCGACTTCTACGCGGCGCAGCAGGAGTACGAAGCGGCGCGTAAGCCGGCTCCACGCCCGAAAGGCGAAAGCGACTAGCGACTAGCGACTGGGGCGATTGGGGCCGTTGCACGAGCTCCTGCAACTCCCGTTCGCTCGGGGGCGCGAGGCGGCGAAACACCGGCGAAACAGGTATCCGGCATCGTTCTACTACTAAGGTCATAGTTGACAATTCGCCCTGCGCAGGCGTGTACTACTAGACATCTAGTAGAAGAGCCAAGCGAGCCGCGGATGAAGATCGCGCTGACTGACCGCGAAGCCGACCTCATGGACTTGCTCTGGGAGCACGGACCTTCGACCGTCGCCGAAGTCCGCGATAGGTTGGGTGATGACCTCGCCTACACCACCGTGCTCACGATCCTCCGCACGCTGGAGAGCAAGGGCTATATCCAGCACGATCCCGAAGGCCGGGCCCATCGCTACTACGCCGTCATCGAGCGCGACGTAGCGCGCCAGAGCGCACTGAACGCGTTGTCGAAGAAGTTATTCAAGGGCTCCACCGAGCTCTTGCTGACGCACTTGGTGTCCGATCGCAAGCTCAGCAATGCCCAGCTCGCGCGAATCAAAGAGCTCCTAGAGCAGCGAACGAAAAAGGAGCGCACGTGATGGCCTCGCTAATGGTCTATTCAGTGCTCGCCGGGCTGTTGATCATGCTCGCGGTAGGGCTTGCCGAGAATGCCGCGGCACCGCTGCGACGGCCGCGGCGCGGTCTCTGGTTCGCCGCGCTCGCCGCATCGAGTATCTTGCCGCTCTATTCGATCGTATCGAGCCGTAATGCGTTGTCCGCGGTCGCGCTCGGGGAGCCGCCGACCGCGGCCGCCGAGAGCTCGTCGGGCATGACGGCGGGCCGCGGCGATGCCGGGACGAGCGCACGAACGATTCCCCTTATCGGCAAGATCGGCAAGCTTTTCGTCCCGCGCGTCGACCTGCCGTTCGGGCGCGCGCTGGAAGGGCCGCTCGCCATCCTCTGGCTCGGCGGTATCGCAACTGTCGCGCTCGTCTACTGCCTCGCGTGGCTGCGGCTGAGACGGGATGTGCGGGGCTGGACCAGCACGCGGATCGATGGTTTCGACGTGCTCGTGTCCGGGCAAACGGGCCCCGCTGTGTTCGGCTTCGCGAAGCCGCGCATCGTCGTGCCCCGTTGGCTGCTCGATGCGCCAACCGCGACGCGCGCAATGGTGCTGCGCCACGAGGGCGAGCACGTTGCGGCGAACGACCAGCTGCTGCTGTTGGCGGGGCTGTGGCTCTGCGCGCTTGCGCCATGGAACGTCGTTCTCTGGCTGCAGCTGCGCCGCTTGCGCCTCGCGATCGAGATCGATTGCGACGCGCGCGTCGTGCGCGGCGGCGTGGATGGGAGCGCGTACGCGCGGGCGTTGCTCGCGGTGCGAGAGCGCCCTTCGGTCACGCCGCTTGCAGCCATTGCGCTGACCGAGCCGATCTCGCAGCTCGAGCGGCGCATCAGACTGTTGTTCGACGCGCCGCGCGTCAGCAAGCCCATGGTTGCCCTGAGTCTCGCGGCCGCGCTCGTGCTCCTCGTCGTGGCCGGCACGCTTCAGGTCGAGGCGCAGGCCACACGTGCCGGCGGAATCACGGGGCCGCCCCGCGTCCGCAACGAGTCCCCCGAGCTGCACCGCCAAAGGATCAGCGGTCTCGTGCTGGGCGGCAGGCATATCGCGATCCTGGTCGACGTTTCCGCGACCATGCTCGACCGCGTGCCCGTCGATGCCGAACGGCGCCGTGCGATGAGCGCGGACCAGCAGCGCGACTCGCAGAAATGGCGGCAGCTCGTCGCCACAGTGGATTGGCTGACGACGCGAATTCCGACCGAGTCGCAGTTTCAAGTCATCTCGTTCAACGATGTTGCTCGCTCGCTCGTCGCGGGTACGGATGGCAGGTGGATCGACGGTCGCGACGATGCGGCGATCGATAGCGCCGTCCACGCGCTGCGCGAGCAGATACTGCCGGGCGGCGAACGCAACCTCGAGTCGGCGTTGGCCGCTGCGGGGCGGCTCTCTCCGCCGGTCGACAACGTGTACTTGCTCGTCGACGGGCTGCCGACGACGAGCGATACGGGCAGCACGGCAACGGGACCTCTGGCGCACTTCACGGCCGCGAGCCACAGCAAACCGCCGAACGCGCCGATAAACGTGATCCTGCTGCCCATGGAGACGGAGGCGAGCACTGCGCCGGCGTATTGGACGTTTGCGCTTGAAACAAGCGGATCGCTCGTGGCGCCGGCGGAGGACTGGCCATGAGACTCGCGCGCGCGACAGCCGTGTTCGCCGCTATTGCGGCCTCGAGCAGCGGCCTTGCCCAACTTGATCAGAGTGGCGCGGGCGGGTCGATTGCCGGCATCGTGCTCGACAGCGAGTATTTGATCTTCGTCGTCGACACCTCGGGCAGCATGAAACAATTCGCGTGGGACGACGTGGCCGAGCACATCCGCGACACACTCGCTGCGTATCCGGCACTGAAGGGCGTCCAGGTCGTGAACGACGAAGGGTATTACTTGCTCGATCGTGCGCAAGGCGAGTGGTTGCCGTACACACCGGCGCTCGAGGCGGAAATCTTGGCTGCCCTGCCGGAGTGGGCCGCGTTCTCCAACTCGCAGCCGCACGAGGGCATCATCAAGGCGATCGAGACGTTTTACGATCCCGGTAAGCGAATCAGTCTCTATGTCTATAGCGACGACTTCGCGAACGGTGTCGTCGAATCAACCGTGGCCGCCGTCGACCGCGCCAACCGCGTCGGCACTACGGGTGATCGCAAGGTGCGGATCAACGCGGTTGCTTTCCCCGCCATCTACGAGGCGACGAGCCAGCTCTACTCCGCCGCCGCATACGCTGTTCTGATGCGCGAGCTCTGTCAGCGCAATGGCGGCAGCTTTATCGCGCTCGCCGTGCGTTGATCCGCCGCGCGCTCCGCCGACGGTCTAGGGCGCCAAAAAGCGGACGTTCGAGGCGAGAGCCCCCCGCTGCTGCAGGCCGCTTCCACTACGGCTCCTCGTGCAGCGAGATCGGCGGCCCTTGAGCGCGCGCCCCGCGGCCAGGACCGTCTCCAATCGGCGACATCGCAGTATATTCGGCCGGAAACCTTCGGGGTTTTACCCGATTCGATCCCGTCGCTGCGTGTGCTAATAAACCTCGCAGGGGCTGTCGTGCACCCGGGGGGGGTGCTTACCGATGCGAGTCAAGAGTGAAAAGAACGCCGACAGCACAACCGATCGCGCTCGTCGCGGATGGCGATAGGCACTCGATCGCGCGCCTCAAGGAATGCCTCGGGGCGCTCAAGTACTACGTGCTGCCCGTGTTCAGCGCGCAGATTCTCTACGCGGCGCTGCTCGAGCGTCCGCGCGCGCTCGTCATCGCGAGGTCTTCGCTTCCGGGCCTGGATGCGCAACGCCTGTGCCAGCAAGCGCGTGTCACCACACCCAACGCGCACGTCATCTTGCTGCTCGACGACCGCGACCCGAACGCGATCGCCGCAGCCTTCGACGCCGGCGCCGACGACGTGATCGGCGAACCGATCGTCGACGCGGAGCTTCGTGCGCGCCTGCAGCTCGCCGTTCGCATCTTGACGCTCGAGGAGTATCGAGCGCGTGTGAGCGATGAAGGCGCTCTGTTCGCCGAGATCGCGGCACGCGCGAGCGTCCACAGTCGCCGTTACCTCGAAGTGCAGCTCGGCCACGAGCTCGAACGCTCGCGGCGGTTTTCCCATCCGCTCGCGCTGATTCTCGCCCAGGTCCGGACCGCGAGCCTTGGCGAGCGGCTGGTGCGGCTGTATGGCGAGCTTTTCTGCCAACAGCTGCGCACCGGCCTCGATTGGGTCGCTCGTTACGGCGAGCGAACCTACGCGGTCGTATTGCCGGAAACCGGCCTGAGCGGCGCGCTCAAGGTCGCGAGCAGGCTCCAGAAAGCCCTCTCCGAGTACGACTTTGGGGCGATCCCCCGGCCGGGCAGCGTGAGAGCGAGCATCGGCGTGAGCGCGTTCGATCAGGTCTCGACCATGGACTTGCCGAGCACGCAGAGGCTGATGTCGGCCGCAGAGGGTTACCTGCGCGATGCGACTCGCGACGGGACGAGCCAGATCGCGGGCGGGCCTGCTATACAACCACACTAAGCGTCGAATCCCGTTCTCGGCGCCGGCGGATCGCGCAGTAGCACCTGCACTCAATGAAAACCCGGCCCACTTTCGCCATAATCTTGCGGCCACTAGGAGGCCCACAATGCGTGAACCAGAAAAACGATCAATTCCTCCCATCGGCGATGAAACCGCAACGACGCTGTTGAGCGAATTGGCCGCGCACTTGAGAGAGAATCGAACGCTGCTTCGTCAGGAGTGGGCACAGCGCATCACCAAAGCCAAGCTGCTCACGGCCATGACGGAGCAGGAAGTCTTCACCGAGGCTACCGCTGTCTACGACCAATACGTCGAAGCGCTCGAAACGGGTACCTTCGAAGCCCTCCAGGCGTACGCGCGCAACCTTTCCGAACGAATCATCCCGCGCGGCGTCGAGACCAACGAAGTCGTCGGCATCGTGCTGCTCCTGCGCGACGTGCTGGCGCGCTCGTTGTTCGCGAAGTATCAAGCGGACTTCGCCAAGCTCAATCGGATCCTCGATGCCTACGAGCCGGCCGCAAACCGCATCGCGAACACCGTGGCGGTGGGCTTCGTGCAGGAGCGCGAGAGAATCATCCGCGAGCAACAAGAGGCGATTCGCGAGCTGTCGACTCCGGTTCTGCAGGTGCGTGAGCGCTTGCTGATCTTGCCGATCATCGGCGTGATCGACCCGCAGCGTGCCCGCCAGCTCACGGAGCAATTGCTGCTCGGCATCCGCGCGACGCGCGGCCGGGTGGTGGTCATCGACCTCACGGGCGTCGCCGCGATCGACTCGAGCATCGCGAACCATCTCGTGCAGACGGTCGAAGCCTCGCGGCTCCTCGGCGCCACAGTCATCGTGACCGGCTTGTCCCCTGCCATCGCGCAAACGCTCGTGAACATCGGTGTCGACCTCCGCAAGATGAATACGGTCGGCGACTTGCAGGGCGGCATCGAGGAAGCGGAACGCCTGCTCGGTTATCGCGTCACGCAACTGTCCGCGCGCGACGAAGGGGCGGAGCCGCGTTCCGGCTGAGTTGCGAAACGGAGACCCACCGCAGTGGCCGTGCCCATCCTCAAGCAAGGCGAGAATCTGATCGCGAGCATCCAGTCGGCGCTCACGGACACCGATCTCGTGACTCTGCGCGACGCGCTGGTCGACAAGGTCGCGGCTCTGCGCATCCGCGGTGTGATCGTCGACGTGACGGCGTTGGATGTGCTCGATTCGTTCGCTTCGCGAACGCTGCGCGACCTCGCACACATGATCAGATTGCGCGGCGCGCGCACGGTGATCGTCGGCATTCAGCCGGAGGTCGCCTTCGCGATGGTGCAGCTCGGATTGACGCTCGAAGACATTCCCACGGCGCTCGATCTGGAGGAAGGGCTGAAGTTTCTTGGCACCAGGCGTTGAGACCCCCCGTGGCGCCGGACGATGGATTTGTCACTCGTGTACCGATCAACTCCGCGACCGACCTCGTAAACGCGCGGCAGCGGGGCCGCGCGCTGGCCAACGAGCTCGGGTTCTCACCCGGCGAAGCGGCGCTCATCGCGTCGGCGATCTCCGAGCTCGCGCGGAACATCGTGAGCTACGCCGGCCGCGGCGAGATCGTGTTGTGGCGCGACGGCGACTCCGGCCTGGGCATCTCCGCTCGCGACAACGGACCCGGGATCTTGGACATCGCCGCGGCCATGCGCGCCGGTTATTCGACTTCGAGCGGCTTGGGCTTGGGGCTGCCCGGCGTGCGCCGGATCGCGGACACCTTCGATATCGCGTCGGGACCCCAGGGTACGACCGTTACCCTCACCATGAGGAAACGATGAGCGAGCCCGTGATCGAGTGGGGCAGCGCCGGTCTGGCTCTTCCGGGAGAGACCGAGTCCGGCGACTGCAGCGTGGTCGAGCTTAAGGACAATCGCGCGACGATCGCGGTGATCGACGGGCTCGGCCACGGGGCGGAGGCCGCCGCCGCGTCGAAAGCGGCCGCCCGAATCCTCACGACCTCCCCGCACGAGTCGCTCATGGTGCTGCTGCGCCGCTGCCACGACGAGTTGCGCTCGACTCGCGGCGCCGCGATGACACTGGCACGGTTCGACGGCGATACCGGCACGCTGTTTTGGCTCGGCGCCGGCAACGTCAAAGCGGTGCTGTTGCGCCGCGGTACGCCCGCCGCCTGCCTCGACCTGCTCGTTTACAGCGGCGTCGTCGGCGCGCAGCTGCCGACGATCCAAACGTCGAAGGTGCTTGTCGGCCGCGGCGACATCTTGATTCTCGCCACCGACGGAATCGACAAGAAGTTCATCGACTCGATCAGATACGACGAGGCGCCGCCGCAGCAGCAGGCGGAGCGCCTGCTCGTGGACCATCGCTCGTTGACGGACGACGCGCTCGTGCTGGTCGCGCGCCTCAATCGATGACGGAGGCAACCACCACCGCAATGACCACGGCGCTCGAACGATGCCGCGCCGAATACCGGCGCGCGCTCGCGGAGTTCCTGGCCGCGTCCGGCCGCGAGGACGCGTCGCTACGCGCGTACGAGCTCGGCCGGCAAGCGCTCGCGAGCGGCATCGGCCTGCTCGATATCGTCACGCTGCATCACGACGCGCTCGCGGGCACGCTGGAAGCGTCACCGGCCGAGAAGGCCACGGCGGCCATTCGGTCCGCCGAGCTGTTTCTGATCGAGACCCTGGCGCCGTTCGAGATGACCCAACGGGCCGTCGGCGACGCCAACGAAACCTTGCGCCGCCTGAATCACATGCTCGAGGAGGAGGCAAAGCGGGTCGCCCACGCGTTGCACGACGAGGCCGGCGGGATCCTCGCCTCCGCTCGCGTCGAGCTCGACGTAGCCATCAAGGACCTGCCGCCGGGCGCGCTCGAGCGGCTCGCAATCGTGCGACGGCTGCTCGACGAAACGGGCGAGCGTCTGCGCCACTTGTCGCACGAGCTCAGGCCCACGATCTTGGACGATCTGGGGTTGCGGCATGCGCTCGCCTATCTCGGCGAAGGAGTCTCGGAGCGCAGTGGCATCAAGGTCACGGTGATCGGTGAGTTACGCGAGCGGCCTCCCGTGGCCGTCGAGCTGGCCGTATACCGCGTCGCGCAAGAAGCGCTGAACAATGCGCTCAGGCATGCCGCCAATCTTTCCGCCGTCAGCGTGCGTCTGCGCCGCGAGCGTGGCGCGCTGCTGTGCGAAATCCAAGACGACGGCGCAGGATTTGACGTCGACGCGGTCCTGCGCGATAAAGTGGACGCGGGGCTGGGGCTGCTCGGCATGCGAGAACGCGTGCAAGCCGTCGGCGGCTCGCTGTATATCCGCTCCGCGCCGCAAGCCGGCACGACGGTCGAGGTCAGGATACCACTGGCAAAGTAGACATGGCGCTCCGAATTCTCCTCGCCGACGATCACCTGGTTCTCCTCACGGGCATGAAGGCGCTCCTGCAACGCGAAGGCTACGAGGTAGTCGGGGAGGCCTGCGACGGCCGCGAAGCGGTGGAAATGACCAAGACGCTGCAGCCGCAGATCGCCGTGCTCGACATTTCGATGCCGGGGCTGAATGGGCTCGACGCGGCGCACAAGCTACGCAAACTGTCGCCGCAAACCAAGATCATCATCTTGACGATGCACAAGGAGAGCCCGTACGTCGTCGAAGCGCTCGAAGCCGAGGTCAGCGGCTACGTCCTGAAGACGCAGGCGGCGCAAGATCTGCTCGACGCCATCAAAGCGGTTGCGGCGAACAAGGTGTACTTGAGCCCCGGAATCTCGCAGATCGTAGTCGACGCGTACCACGCCAAGAACCGCTCCGACGGCGCCGAGCTGACGCTGCGAGAACGCGAGGTGTTGCAATTAATCGCCGAGGGGCATCGCACCAAGCAGGTCGCGACGCTGCTCGGCATCAGCGTCAAGACCGCGGAATCGCACCGCGGCCGCATCATGCGCAAGCTCGGCATCCACGACACCGCAGGCCTGGTGCGTTATGCAATACGCCGGGGGCTCATCAGCCCCTGACGGCGCGCCTCGTTGTCGGCCCTCGCTGCCTGCATTCTCGAGACCGGTTATCGGGTTTTTACCTGATTGTTGCGAAGCCGCGCGCAACGTAGCGTGGCCCTCAGTCGCGTAGGGAGGATTGAGCTCGATGGCCAAATCATCGACCCGGCGCAGCCCGCCGAATCACGGCATCGAGGTACGGGAGCTCGCGCCGGTCGTGCCGCTGAACGCGGGCCGGATACCGACCGTCGAGGACTGGCCGACGCTGCTCGATGCGGCGCCGGCGGTTGCGTTCATCGCCGACCTGCATGGCAATCTGCGCTACTTGAACGCGCTGGGGCGGCGCACGTTCGGCGTCGCAGACGACGCCGACGTCTCGACCCGGACGATAGCCGAGCTATTCAGCGACGAGTCGCGCGAGTTACTCCTCGAGCGAGCGCTGCCGGCGGCGCTCCAGAGCGGTGAGTGGCGCGGCGAAGCCACGTTGCTCGACGCACGGCAGCACGCTGTCCCGGTGGCGCTCGCGCTTGTGCGCCGCGAGGCGAAGGACAAGGGCGGCACGTTGCTAGCGCTCGCCTGGGACATGTGCGCGCAGAAGGAACGCGAGCACGACCTCAAGCATCGGGCGATGCACGATCCGCTGACGGGGCTGCCGAACCTCGCGCTACTGCTCGACCGTTTGACCCACGAAACTCACGCCGCCCGCCGCAACGCGCGGCGCTTCGCCGTTCTGTTCCTCGACGTGGATCGTTTCAAGTCGATCAACGACGATTTCGGCCACGAGATCGCCAATCGGATCCTGGTCGAGCTCGCCGTGCGCCTCTATTCCTGCGTGCGCACCACCGATACGATCGCACGCTACGGCGGTGACGAGTTCGTCGTGATCGTGCCCGATCTCGAGCGGCCCGGGGTGCTCGATTGCGTGCTCGCGAGGATCGGCGCCGAGCTCGAGCGGCCGTTCACAGCGGGAGCGAAGCACGTCCACCTCACAGTGAGCATCGGCGTCGCGCTCTTCCCGTCGGACGGACAAGACGCGCACGCGCTGCTGCACCACGCGGACGCGACCATGTACGCGGCCAAAGCACGCGCGCCGCGCGGTCGCGCACAGGAACCGGCGCGTACCTCGAGCTTCGCGACGTCCGCGTCGTAGCCGGCGTATGCCAACGGCCGCTAGACCGCCGGCACGTAGTGCTCGCTGACCGAGAACTTGACCCTCACCTGCCGCACCATCCGGTGCACGGTCAGCATGGTTCGAAGCTGCGGGTCGAAATAATCCTTCAACATCGACGGCCGCGGACCGCGCAGATACCGATCCGGCTCGCGCTTGAGGTCCGCCGACGCGACCAAGTCCAACTCGTCTCGCGTCGAGACGTGCTGGACGACGCAGGGCGCATGCTTGAATCCCATCGCACGCAGTGCATACGCACGGTGGCTGCCGTTGTTGAGCACCAGGCGATTCTCGCAGTGGATGGCGTTCAAGAAATTCGAGCCGAATCCCACGGTCAAGCCGACCACGCCCACGGGCCTGCCGCGGTGCGGGTAACCTTGGACGCGGTCGGGCTCGAGCGGCAGGGCGCCGAGAAATCGCAGGTCGTTCGACGGCGAAACGAACACGTAACCGTCCTCGTCGAGCCGCGCCCACGTAGCGGGCGGCTTCGGATAGTCGCACGGCAGGCAGGCGCGAAACACATCCTCGTCGCTCGGCGACACGCCGAGCTGCTTGCGCAATCGTCGAACGAAGCTCACGTCGATATGCTTTTGGTACACCACCAGGCGGTCGAGCTCGACGAGCGCGACCTCCGTGGGCACGGTGTTGAAGCCGTTCTGCACCAGCGGATCCTCGAGGAACTGGCGCAGCAATAGCTCGTACTTCGAGCCCACCTCCATCCGCATGATGACCGGATTGTCCGCGACGCCGGCTTCCTGCGCCTCGAGCGTCCGAACGCGGGCCTTCGCGGCCTGCCATTGCACGCGCAGGGATTCCTCGGACGGCGCGTCGAGGGCGTGGTGGCGCACGAAGCGCAGGAAGTGTTTCGCCTTCGGCCGGCCGATCAGGTACATACACTCGTCCGCATCGTCCTGATCGATGACCGTTTTCGGTTTCGGTCGCACGGCCGCGGATATCGCCGGCACTGTCGCGTCAGCCGTCTCGGGCACCGTAGCGTCAAAGACGTCGAGAGCTCTACCCGGAACATGCGTGACAGCAGTTGCGTCCGAAGATCGGCGCTTGGTCGTTCTCCGCAGTACACCTTGGCCGTGCCCTTCACGCCGGGTTTCACCGGACCGGAGCGGATTTACGTGTTTCACGCGTGATCTCCCGATGACAGTTCGCCCGACGCCGACGAAGTGACACTTCGCCGACCGAACGTAGCGCGCGGGAAACACCGCGTGTATCGAGTCAAACCATGAAAACGCGCGTGCAGAACACCGTATGCGTCGCACCCCATGGCGACCGCGTGGTGTCAGGGACGGCAAGCCGCTCGCGCGCGGGCCGGCAGCGTGTACCGAGCATCCGGACGAACGCCACCCCGAACGAATCAGGGGGTCCACTGCACCTTTAGGTACGTGCCGCGCTCGAGCTCGCTTCGATTCGAGGGATTTCCGGACTCCGCGTGTGCGTCGTCGAAGAGGTTTTGGAGTGCGAGCGACAGCACGAGGTCGCGCCGTACCAGCCAAGAGTAGTGCACGTCCACCGCCGTGTACGCCGGTACGACGGGCGCCGGCAGCTCGGCCACTCGGCGCAACATGATGTCGAGCTCGTGCCGCGATCCGATGCTGTGCGAGGCGCGCATCATCACTTGATAGTCGGGGTCGTCGCCGAGCGCGCTCGGCCCCACCGGGTCGCGGCTCCCGGGCTTGATCGCGAGATCGTTCTCGAGGGTGCTCAAGCCGCCGCTCAACCGCCAGCGGTCGGAGGCTTGCCACGTTACCCAGCTTTCGACGCCGTACAGGCTCCCGGCGATCATGTTCTCTATGAAGGCGGGCGCCGGCTGGCCGCTGCGTAGCTTGTCCCAGTCGTAGTGGAACACTGTTGCGGAGAGCGTGAGTTTGTCGCCGAGCTGCGCCCGATAACCGAGCTCCACCACGTCCGCCACCTCGGACACGAAGTACGGGCCGCCACGGATGATGAAACCGAGCGGCGGCGGCAGGATCACTTCGCGGTCGAGGCGCGACGGCGCGCGCACCGCGCGCGACACTCCCGTCCACAGGAGCTGCGTCGGCGACAGACTCCACGCGAGGCGCGCCGTCGGCAGCGACTCGACGCCGGTGTAGTCGTTGTCCTCGAGCTTGAGGCCGAGCGTGAGCTGCAGGCTGTCGGCGACGGCGAGCTCCGTTTGCACGAACAGGTTGGACCACTCGAGATCTCGGCTGCGCGGCACGAAGCCGAACAGGAAGCCGTTGTCGACGTCGTCGCTTGCCTTCCGATAGCCGCCGCCCCAGAGCAGCTTGTGCTGGCCGAGCACCATCGAGTGCTGCGCCTCGATGTCGAATATGTCGGATTCGGGGCTGAACAGCCCGAAATCGTCGCGATCGCTGTGATCGATGTAGCTCTGGATGCGCACGTCGGACCCGTCGGCGAGCGGCCGCGTCCAGCGCGCGAGCATGCTGATACCGGAACTTTCGAGGCGGCCGAGCCGTACCGGCCCCATTCCGCCGCGGTCTTCGGATCGTGACGTGTACCCGTCGCCTTGAAAGGTGAGCGAGCTCTTCGCGAGGTCGAGATCGCTTCGGAAGCCGAGCAGCGAGCGGTTCCACTCGTCGCGCACGGCCGTGCCGTTGGCGCGCTCGGTGTTATCGAGCGACGCGGTCTTCGCGTATACGCGGAAGTGTCCGTGGCCGCCGAGGGTGCCGCCGTAGCGAACTCCGGCGCCGGCCTCGCGATTGCCTCCGCCGATGGTCGCGAGCGTTCCATCGCTGTCCGCCGCTTGCCGAGTGATCACGCTGATCACGCCGTTCACCGCGTTGGCTCCCCAGAGCGTCGCGCCCGGTCCGCTGATGACCTCGATGCGCTCGACGTCTTCGAGCATCACGTCCTGCATGTCCCAAAATACGCCGGAGAACAGCGGCGTGTAGACCGTGCGCCCGTCGATCAGTACGAGCAGCTTGTTTGCGATCGCGCTGTTGAAGCCGCGCGCGGTGATGGCGTACTGCGCCGTGTCGATGCGGGCGACGAGCAAATTCGGCGCGAGCCGCAACGCCTCGGGCAAGGTGGTGGCCCCGGACCTGCGGATGTCGTCGTGTGTGATCACGTACACCGACGCGGCCGCGGCCGACAGCGGGGTGGCGCGGCCCGAGACGGAGGTTACGAGAACGTTGCTGAGCTCTTCGAGGCTCAGGTCCGCGAGATCCGGTCCCTGCGCGGAAGCCGCGAAGATTGGCGCGAGGCAGATCGCGAACGCAACGACCAGCGGCCATCCGGCGCGACGGTTGAATCCACTGAATTGTCTCGTGCGGGGCCCGATCGGAGTCTCCTACGCGGCATGGCGCTCGCGGACAAGGCTGGGGGGGTAGGCTAGCAGCGGGAGGGATTCGCCGATGATAACTATGTCTCATCTAGGTCTCCGCGGATCGTTAGCCCGTGCACAAACACGCTGACAAAGTGGCGCTCGCGGCGGCAACCACGCAGCCGAAGCGCGATCGCTGTCGGCCGCCCGCGCCATTGGCCGCCCGGAAGGCGGGCTGCTGGCGGCGGCTACCGGCCGCCGCGCCGCTCACGCACTGACGCGGTTGACCTCGTGCGCGGTGATCCGGACGATCGCGTGCCGCGTCGACTCGTTCTTGCGAATTCGAAAGGTCACCCTCATCGGCCGCGAATTGCGTGCCAGACGTGGCCGCGCTGCGTTGGCCCGTCATGCGTCGACCGGCCCCGCGGTCGTGCCGGCCGCACTCAGTCTTGGCCGGGTTCCTTGTCGCGCTTTTTCTTCTCGTGCGACTTCGAGTCCTGTTCGTTGCGCGAGTGGTCCTGGTTCGATTGCGGGCGGCCTCCTGCCGATGGAGGTTCTGCCTCGTTGCGGTTTTGAGCCGGCGCATGCTCGTCGGGCTTGCCGTTCTGGGTGGAGCGTTTGCTGACCTCGTTCGGTCGGCCGCTCTGGTGCTGTTCGGTGGGTCGCGCGTTTTGGTTCTGGTCGTTGTTGGGTCGGCCATTCGGGCTCTGCTCGTGGGGCCTGCCGTTTTGTGGGGAGCGGTTGCGGTCGTTCCCGGACGGCTGCTCCGAGTGCCCTTGCGGCGGAGCGGATTGACCTTGCGAGCGCTCCTTAGCTTGACCGTTCGGCGGCTGGCGGCGCGAGGACTCGCCGCCGCGGACGCCGGCATCGCCGTCCCGCAACGCCTCCGGGCGTGGAGTCGCGAGGACCGGCGGCTCGCCCTTGTTCTCGGCGGCATGCAAATCCTGTCTGCTGCGCGCGAGCTGTACGTGTTGTTGCTGCGCTGCCGTCGGCTCGACGTGCTGGCCCTTTGCGGCCGCCGCCTCGCCGGCCGTCGGGCGGGCCGCGACGCCGTCCTTGCCGGAGTAGCTCACCCGATTCGGCGCGTGGTTGACCTGGACGTTCTCGACGTAGGTGTTGTGAACGACGGTGACGTTCACTTTGCTCACGCTGCGGTTGTAGTAGAAGCGGCCGTTCGTCCAGCGCCCGCCGTAAAACCCATGGCCGGGATAACCGAAGCCGTAGTCGATGCCGCCGTAGAAGCCCACGACGGGTCCCCAGTAACCTCTGGTGAAGACGAAGCCCGCGTCTTGCCAGCCCCAGTAGCCCGGAGTCCAGAGCAACCCCACGCGCGGCGGCAGGATCCAAGTGCCGGGGACCCAGTAATAGCCGCCGACGTCGTCATCCCAGGCCCAGTAGCCCGGCGTCCAGATGTAGCCATCGCTAGGACAGAGCGGTTGCTCGTAAACGGGAAGAAGCGGAGGTGCAACGGTGATCGAGACGCGCACCTGCGCGAGCGACGGCAGCGCGCAGGCAAGCAACGTCACGACGACGGTAGAACGCAATTGGACACGCATGGCAGTGCCCTCCTTGGCAGATCCGTACAGTTCTCGGTGCAACTCGCGTGCCAGCGTGGCGCCCGCGCCCCCGACATATCTCACGGGGCAGGCCACGTTGACGGACCCGTGGGACCACCGCCCCGACCTCGAGTTCTCGCAGGACGTGGGGAAGTGCGATCCGAAGGTGGCGGCGAAGTATCACGAGGGGCTGCCCACCTCGAAGTAACGAGGAGACAGCACGGCGCGCACGCGGACCTTGACTACCGCGCTCCCGTCGCCGCGAACCGGTTGCCGGTTTTTTGCTGCCGCGATTCGGCTCGTTGTCGCATCTCGGCAAGATAGCGCGCGAACTGATCCGCCGGCATCGGTCTACCGATGCGGTATCCCTGGCCGATGTCGACACCGGCTTCGCGCAGGTAGTGGAACTGATCGTCGGTCTCGATGCCTTCGGCGACGACCACCTTGTCCATCGTGTGACACATCGCGAGCACGGCGCGGATGATCGCCTCGCTGTTCCGGTCGTTCGGCAGCTCATGGATGAAGGACTTGTCGACCTTGACCGCGTCGAAGGTCAGGTGCTTCAGGTAGCCGAGCGATGAGTAGCCCGTGCCGAAATCGTCGATCGAAATGTACACACCGGTCGCCTTGAGCCGCTCGAGCGTCTGTCGCGCCTTCGCCAGATCGTCGACGAATACGGACTCGGTGAGCTCGATCTCGAGCGATCGCGCATCCGCCAGCAGCGCCAGCAGGCAGGATCCGACGACGTCGATGAAGTCGTGGTGCCGGAACTGGCGTGCCGAAACGTTGACCGAGACGCGCGGCAGCTCGAGGCCCTGTTGGCGCCAGTGGGCAAGCTGCTCGCAGGCGGTCGCGAGAACCCATCGGCCCAGAACCGGAATGTAGCCGGCGTCTTCGGCGATGGATACGAACTTTTCCGGCAACACGAGACCGTCCTCGGGATGCTGCCAACGGAGCAGTGCCTCGGCCGAAACGATGCGCCCGGTGCGCATGTCCATCTGCGGCTGGTAGTAGAGGCGGAACTCACCGTTGTCGAGAGCGCGCCGCAATTCGGATTCGACGCGCAATCGTTGGTCCACCTTGACGCCCATCGTGTTCGAGTAGTCGACGCTCCGCCCTCGCCCCGTCTCCTTTGCGCGGTACATCGCCGTATCGGCTTTGCGGAGCAGCTCGGATCGAGAGTCGCCGTCTTCGGGGAAGCGCGCGACGCCAATGCTCGCACTGACGTGAATCGCCGAGGAGCCGATGACGAATGGCTCGGCCAGTGCCGCGATCAATCGCTTCGACAGCACGGCCGGATCCGCGGCTTGCACCGGAAAGGGCAGCACCACCGCGAATTCGTCCCCGCCGAGCCTGCCCACCGTGCCCGACTCGCCGACGCAGCTGGACAAGCGATAGGCCGCCTGCCGGAGCAGCTCGTCGCCGGCGATATGGCCGAGCGAGTCGTTGATGCCCTTGAAGCCGTCGAGATCGATGAACATCAGCGCGACCGCAGTGTCGAGGTGCTTTGCTTGTTTGACCGCCCGGTCGAGCCTCGCGAAGCAGAAGTCCCTGTTCGGCAAGCCGGTGAGATCGTCGAAGTAGGCCTTGCGCCGCAGCCGTTCCGACCGCGACACGGCCTCGAGCGCCACGGCGAGCCGGCTCGCGAGATCCCGGACGTGGTCCGTCTGAATCTCATCGAGCTCGCGTCCGCCCGTCGTCATGATGGAAACGGCCGCGGCCGTTCTATTGTCGGCCTTGACCGGCAGCACGAAGGTCACTCGCGCGTCCCGCGCGACGAAGGGCTCGGAAGGGTCGGCCGCGGCGCCGGCGACAACGTGCGTTCCGGCGCCCTGAGCGGCGAGCCAGTCGCGGCTTGCTTCGCTGATTTTGACTTCGTTGCTGCGCGTCACCGGATGGCCGCGCGACATCTCGGTAGTCAACCCGTCGCCGTTGGGCGCGCCACCGAGAATGGTGACCATGGCCCGCCGGCAATCAACGGTCTCGACGATGTGCCGGAGGATGATCTCCACGATCAGCGAAATATCGGCCCCGGAAAGGATGACTTGGTCGATGCTCGACAGGGTTTTGCGCGCGTTGAATTGCTGCGCAAGATCGTCCGCCATGTACTGCAGATGGTTGGAGAGATTCTTGTACTTGCTTTGGCGGCGCAAGTCGGCGCGTCCCCACACGTCCCTGCTGGTGAGCTCCCTCGTGACGCTCAGCATCTTCGCGAGCGGATTGACGATTCGCCTCGCGAACACCAGTGCGGCGACGACCGCAAATGCGAGGACCGCGTACAACGCGGGGAGGAACGTCTCGCGGAACTCCGCGAGTCCGGCATGCGCGGGCTCGCCGGTATCGCCGCCAAAGGCGAACAACAGCTCCGACCCGAAGTGAACCGCAACTACGACGAGGCCGATCGGCACCACGGCGATGAGCGTGGCAAGCACATAGATCTCGACGTGGATCAGGCGGTGAGACTGCCGCCCTTGTCCTCGGGATCTGATTCGAAAACGACCTGGCATGAAATAGCCCGTGGGATACCCACGCAGATCGCCGATCGTAGGCTCAGGTTCCGGCCTAGTACCGCGTCGTGGACCACACTTTCGTTGGTGTCGGGCGTGAACTGGGTACGATCCGTCGGGCGAAAGCCGGCGTCACTCCACTCAATCATCGGCAGCGGACGCGAGCGCTCGAGCACAAACATTCATGTCCGACGGCTCGCCGAGAAGTCCGAAAATCCCACATGGGCCGCCCACTGTGCTAGGTGCAGCTTGTGCTGTTCTCTTGATTCCTTCCAGCGTCGCGATCAACTGATCGAGCTGCACTGAGGTGAACAACCCGTCTGGCGCCCACGGACCATTGCCCGCAGGACAAGTCACCGTCAGTGACTATAAATCACGTTTCGTACACCTCAGGATTCGACTTGATCGAGGAATCCGCAAGAGCGCAACGCGCGCCGAGCGTCGCCCGCGCTCGAGACGCTCTTGACCAACTGCGTGTTTCAAACGTCCCCGTTCACTGAGGTCGTTGGATCCCATTCCGTCGGGCGTGACCCGGCGAGACGCCGATGTGGCGCTTGAACGCGCGACTGAACGATGGCTCGGACTCGTAGCCGAGCCGCTCCGCCACCGCGCTGACGCTAGTCTTGTCCTCGCGCAGCCAGCGCAGGGCGAGATGCATGCGCCAGCGCGTGAGATAGAGGAGCGGCGGCACGCCGGTCAGCAGCGCGAAACGCTCCGAGAAGATCGAGCGCGACATCCCGACCGCGGCGGCGAGTGAGGCGACGGTCCAGCGTTTCTCCGGTTGGCCGTGCATCAGCGCGAGCGCACCGCCGACCCCGGGATCCCGAAGCGCGCTGAGCCAACCGGCGCCGGAGCTCTCGTTCGCGTCGAACCAGGCACGAATGGCGTAGATGACGAGCACGTCGGCGAGCCGCGTCATGATCGTCGTGGCGCCGACCTTCGTCGAACGCGCCTCGGTGCCCATCGCCTCGAGCATGCCGCAGAGCAACGGCTGCTCCCCCACGCCCTGCAGATGGAGCAATTGTGGCAACAGACGCAAGAGCGGATGCGTACGGTGATCTTCGAACGCCACGCTGCCGCAGATGACGAGGGTCGGTGTGCCACCGCCGCCCGCGCGAATGCGGTGTGCGTTGCGGCCGACCTGCTCGCGCGGTAGCGAAGCTAGGGGAACCGCTCGGCCCTTCGGCGTGCTCGCCAGCGTGTGGCCGCGGCCGTGCGGCAAAAGGACGAAGTCTCCCGCGACGAGGCGAATCGGCTCCGGCGTGGCGCCACGGAGATGCGCTTCGCCCTCGGCCACGTAGTGGAACATCGACTGGCTGGCGCTCGGCATCGAGAGCCCCCAAGGCGTGGTGACTTCGGTTCGGCAGTACTGGCTTTGCGTGAGCCGCAGCTCATGGAGAATGTCGGCGGCGGGCTCGAGCCGCAAACGCCGGACCGCGCCGGACGATCGGATCTGCATTGCGGACACTCTATCATTGTTCGTCCGGTTCGCAGCGACGATGGTGTTCGCATGCCTGCGACGCCGCCAAAGAAGATCGCCTTGGTCACGGGCGCCAACAAGGGCATCGGGCGAGAGATTGCCGCGCAGCTCGCGGCGCTCGAGATGACCGTGCTGCTCGGGTGCAGAGATGCGCGGCGTGGCGAGGAGACCGCCGCTGAGTTGCGAGCCACCGGCGACGTACGGTCGATCACGATCGATGTCACGGCCCCGGCCACCATCGACGCTGCTGCCCAGGAGATCGAGGAACGGTTCGGGCGGCTCGACGTGTTGGTCAACAATGCCGGGATCACAGGTCCGCGCGGCCTATGTGACGCCGACCTGGCCGCGGTCCGGACCATCTTCGAAACCAACGTTTACGGCGTGATGGCGGTGACCAACGTGATGTTGAAAGTATTGTTGCGCTCACCGCAGGCGCGCATCGTCAACCTGTCCAGTAGCGTCGGGTCACTCACGCGCAGCGGCGATCCCAAGAGTGCGTATTTCCAGGTCGGGCCCTCCGCGTACGGCCCCTCGAAGGCCGCACTCAACGCGCTGACCGTGCAGTACTCGAAGGAGCTGCGCAAGCACAACGTCCTGGTCAACGCCGCCGACCCGGGTGGCGCGGCGACGGATATGACCCGAGCGCTCGGCTACCACCTGAATCGCTCAGCGGCCCAAGCCGCGAGAATCGCAGTGCGGCTGGCCACGCTCGATTCGCACGGCCCTACCGGGGGCTTCTTCGATGAAAACGGACCCGTGCCATGGTGACGAACCCTCGGGGTTCAGCGGGCGCTTCCGGCGCCAACAAAGGAGCAACGGACAGATGCGCAAGATCAACGTACTCACTTTCGTGACGCTCGACGGAGTCATGCAGTCGCCCGGCGGTCCGAGCGAGGACACGCGCGATGGATTCCAGCATGGGGGTTGGCTCGTCGGATATTTCGACGAGTCCGTTGGGCAGCAAATGGCGAAACAGATGGGACACGACTTCGATCTGCTGTTCGGACGGAGGACCTACGACATCTTCGCGTCGCATTGGCCGCACCAGACCGACCCCGTGGCGGAGCGCATCAACAACGCCGCCAAGTACGTGGCGAGCCATCGCCCCCTGTCCACGAACTGGAACAATACGGCCAGCCGCCTCGATGGTGACGTCGTCGAGTCCATCCGCCGGCTGAAGGCTGGATCAGGACGGGAAATCCAGGTTCACGGCAGCAGCACCCTGATTCAACCCCTGCTCGAGAACGACCTCGTCGACGAGTTGTGGTTGAAGATTTTCCCGGTAACGATCGGAAGCGGACGCAGGCTCTTCGCCGAGGGAACGCGCCACGCGGGCTTCGAGCTCGTGGAGAGCAACAGCTCCCCGAGCGGCGTCGTCATCGCGAGCTACAGGCGTGCCGGAGCCGTCAAGTCCGGCACGCTTTCGACGTAACACGAGCTAGCGGGCTTGTTACCCGCGCCTCGCCGCCTCGATGGCGGCGACATCGATCTTCTTCATCGACATCCGAGTGTCCCACGAGTGCCCTGACCCCGGCGCAGGTCCAAGTAATTGTCTACCGGGAGTTAGTGACGGCTCGTGCCAAGCCGCCTGGCCGCAGCCGCGGGCCGAATAGAGCAGCAACGGCTGCGCAAGCGCAACCTGCTTCCCGCAACGCTCACGGTGGAGCGATGGTCAATTCGCCGTCGACCACTGGGTTGCGATCGTGTGAGCAATCCCAGGCGATCATACGATCGAGGTCCGTCACACGGCTGTATCGCAGAGTCATCTGCCAAGGGCGCGTAAAACGCAGGGGATCGTCGATGGTCAATTGGTTTTCGAGAGTGTTCTTGTCTATCCGGCGCATCCGCTCCACGAAGTGAGCCTGCTCACTGAGGTCGTTGGATCCCATTCCGATGCGCCCCGGCGTGCGCGCCACCGTGTCGATGACCAAAGTGTCGCCTTCCCAATGCCCGACGGAGTCGCCGAGCGGCGTCGGCCACAGATCGTCCTTCTGCGGGTGAGATCGACCGTCCGTATAGATATGCCGTACGTCCGCGCTCTCGAATACCATCAGCGTCTCTTCGGGGGTCACGGCGACCTGGAAGACGCGTGCCCAGTCCATGATCAGCGGAAAGCTGGTTGCACAGCTCTTCGCCGACAGCACGGCGGCTTGGATGGCAGCCGTATCGTGCGCGGCGCTCTGATACTTCCGCTCCCATTCGTCGTTCAAGGGCGGATGTCCGGTGAGCTGAACGCGTTTGCTGATCTCGTCTTGAGTGTCCACCCCTTCGAGAAAACCGGCGGGGCTCAGGAAGAGCCGCGCTGCGGAGCTCTCCCAAAGACCCGTCCAGTCCGGCAACGACGCAAAGGCCTGCGCACGCTGCGGTAAGTTGCGCTGAGCGCATGCGGATGCGATAACCAGCAGCACGAGGGCGGCGAGAAGGGTCCGCGTCATGGCGTCGAAGATCCCGCGCTTTTCGTCTTGAGCGGCGTTCCGTCCGTGTTCGCCGCGGAGACGAACAGTCCGCCATGTGAACCATTGCGCATGGGATGCGCGACGATCGTTATCTTCTCCCCGGACTCGAGCGTGCTCGGGCGCCACCCGCTTCGGTATAACTCCAACGTCGAGCCCATTTGGATACTCCATTCGACCGCGCCCTGCGGCCCATCGACCGACAACTGGATCCAACAATGGGGACTCGTCCATTGGAAGGCGTTGATCGTCCCGATCAACGTGACGGACTGCTTGGGGTCGAACATCGCTGCCGAGTGGTGCGCGAAGCTAGGAACGGTGCACGTGAGCAGCACTATTCCGACCAAAGCGCGCTGCGGACGCGCAAACGCGGGTGGGTTCATGCGGCCGATAGTGAGCCGTTGCACGGACCCGCGCAAGCGGCGGGTGGCGCTGTCATGATCGCAGATCGCCGCCCCAACGATCACTTCGTCGGCGCCGGTGTCGGCTAGGAAGGCCTCGAGGGCTTCGCGAACCGTTGCGGGCGAGCCGACGTAGCCGCACGCGAGCGCGCAACGGATCGCTCGCTAGCGTTATGCCATCTCGTCCCAGCGGTTGATGGGTGGGCCGAGACTACGGCGCGGCGCGCGCAGCGCACCGTCGCGATTGTCGTCAGAATGCTGGGATTCGGAAGCGGGCTACTCCCACTCGATCGTCGCCGGCGGCTTCCCCGAGATGTCGTAGGTCACGCGCGAGATCCCGCGCACCTCGTTGATGATCCGGCGCGACACGTGGTCCAAGAAGTCGTACGGCAGCCGCGCCCAGCGCGCGGTCATGAAGTCGACGGTCTCGACGGCGCGCAGCGCCACTACGTAGTCGTAGCGCCGCCCGTCGCCCATCACGCCTACCGACTTCACCGGCAGGAACACCGCGAACGCCTGGCTCACCGTGTCGTAGAGCCCCTGCGCGCGCAGCTCCGAGATGAAGATGTCGTCGGCGCGCCGCAGCACGTCGGCGTACTCCTCTTTTACTGCGCCCAGGATCCGCACACCCAACCCCGGCCCCGGAAACGGATGCCGCTGAATGAGCTCCGGCGGCAACCCGAGCTCCGCGCCGATCTTCCGCACCTCGTCCTTGAAGAGATCGCGCAGCGGCTCGACGAGCTTGAGCTTCATGCGCTCCGGCAGACCGCCGACGTTGTGGTGCGACTTGATCAGATGCGCCTTGCCGGTCTTCGCGCCCGCCGACTCGATCACGTCGGGATAGATCGTGCCCTGCGCGAGCCAGCGCACGTCACGGAGCTTCTCGGCCTCTTCGTCGAACACCTCGACGAACAGGCGCCCGATGATCTTGCGCTTCTGCTCGGGATCGGCGACGCCGTCCAACGCCGCGAAGAACCGCGGCCCGGCGTTTACGCGGATCACCTTCGCGGCGAGGTGCTTGCCGAGCACGTCCATCACCTGGTCGCCTTCGTTCAGGCGCAGCAACCCGGTGTCGACGAACACGCACGTGAGCTGCGGGCCGATCGCCGCGTTCAGCAGCGCCGCAACCACCGACGAGTCCACGCCGCCCGACAGCCCGAGCAGCACCTTGTCCTTGCCGACCGCCGCGCGAATCTTCTCCACGTGCTCGGCGATGATGTTCTTCGGCGTCCAGTTCGGCGCGCAACCGCAGATGTCGAGCACGAAGCGGCGGATGATCGTGAGGCCCTGCTCCGTGTGCGTAACTTCGGGATGGAATTGCAAGCCGTAGATCTTGCGCTTCACGTCGGCCATCGCAGCGAGCGGCGAGTTCGCCGACGACGCGATCGCGGCGAAGCCCGTGGGTAGCTTCTCTACTCGGTCACCGTGGCTCATCCAAACCTTGAGGTCGGCGTCGCCCTTCGCGAGCCCGGACAAGAGCGGATCCTTGCCGCTCAGACGCACTTCCGCGTAACCGAACTCGCGATGGTCCGACGTCTCGACGGCGCCGCCGAGCTTCGCGGCGAGCGCCTGCATGCCATAGCAGATGCCGAGCACCGGCACGCGGCGCTCGAGCAGCGCGTCACTGATCTGCGGTGACCCCGCCGCCCCGACCGACTCCGGTCCGCCCGACAGAATGATGCCGGTCGGCGCGATCTTCGCGATGTCCTCCGCGCCGGCGTCGTAGGGAAGGATCTCGCTGTAGACACCCACCTCGCGCACGCGGCGCGCGATCAGCTGCGTGTACTGTCCGCCGAAGTCGACGACGAGGATCCGCGAGGCGTCGGGAGCTTCCATGCGCGTGTCGACGGCGGCGGCGCTCATACTTCCGTGCGGTAGTTCGGCGGCTCTTTGGTGATCGTCACGTCGTGGACGTGGCTCTCGCGCCGGCCCGCGCCGGTGATCCGCACGAACTTGGGCTTGGTCCTAAGCTCCTGGATGTTGCGGCAGCCCGTGTAGCCCATCGCCGCGCGGAGCCCGCCGATGAGCTGGTGCACGATCGCGACAACGCTGCCCTTGTACGGCACCCGCCCCTCGACGCCTTCCGGCACCAGCTTCTCGAGCTCCTCCGACGCGTCCTGGAAATAGCGGTCGGCCGAGCCGTGCCGCTGCGCCATCGCGCCGAGCGAGCCCATGCCGCGATACGACTTGTACGACCGGCCTTGATAGAGCTCCACCTCGCCCGGCGACTCCTCGGTGCCCGCGAACAGCCCGCCGAGCATGGTCGAGTGCGCGCCGGCCGCGAGCGCCTTCGCGATGTCGCCCGAGTAGCGGACGCCGCCGTCGGCGATCGACGGGACGCCGGTGCCTTCGAGCGCGTCGGCGACCGTGGCGACCGCCGTGATCTGCGGGATGCCGACACCGGCGACGACGCGCGTCGTACAGATCGACCCCGGGCCAATGCCCACCTTCACGCCGTCGACGCCCGCCTCGACGAGCGCCTTCGCGGCATCCGCAGTAACGATGTTGCCGGCGATCAGTTGCAGGTCGGGATACTGGCGCTTCACCGCGCGCACGCGCTCGATGACGTTTTTCGAATGACCGTGCGCGGTGTCGATGATCACCACGTCGACGCCCGCCTCGACCAGCGCCGCCACGCGCTCGTCGGTGTCGATGCCGGTGCCGACCGCCGCGCCGACGCGCAACGCGCCGCGCGAGTCCTTGCAGGCATACGGGTAGTCGTGCGCCTTCTGGATGTCCTTCACCGTGATCATGCCGCGCAGCTTGAAGGCCTTGTCGACCACGAGCACCTTCTCGATGCGGTGCCGGTGGAAGAGCCCGAGCACCTCGTCCTTGTCGGCGCCCTCGCGCACCGTGACGAGCCGTTCCTTCGGCGTCATGACCGCCGATATGGGCGCGTCGCGCTGCGTCTCGAACCTCAAGTCGCGGTGCGTCACGATGCCGACGAGATCCTCGCCCTCCACCACCGGCACGCCCGAGATGTTCTTCGAGCGCGTGAGGTCGATGACTTGGCGGATCGTGGCGTCGGGGGAGACCGTGATCGGGTCGTGGATCACGCCGCTCTCGAATCTCTTTACTTGGCGGACCTGGCGGGCTTGGTCCTTCGGCGACATGTTCTTGTGGATGATGCCGATGCCGCCTTCCTGCGCGAGCGCGATCGCGAGCCGCGCTTCGGTGACCGTGTCCATCGCGGCGGCGATGATCGGGATGTTCAAGGTGAGCTCGCGCGTCAGTTGCGTCTTGAGCTGCACCTCGCGCGGCAAAAAGTCGGAATAAGCGGGCTCTAAGAGGACGTCATCGAATGTGAGCGCCTCGTGAATGATCCGCATGGGACCTCCGACGGGGGGAATTGAGCGCGGCAGTTTACCGGCCGCGGGGGGTGCGGTAAACCCCGCGCCAGAACCCTGCTCCGAGCCGTATACTGGGAGCAATGCGCCCAGGCGATTCGCTCCAGCTGCCTTTCGAGGAACGGCGCGTTCTCTCGGTCTCGGGGCTGAACCGCGAGGCCCGCCAGCTCATCGAGGAAAGCCTCGGCGTGGTCTGGGTCGAGGGCGAGATCTCGAACCTGTCGCGCCCCTCGTCGGGGCACTTCTACTGGTCGCTGAAAGACGCGCAGGCACAGATCCGCTGCGCCATGTTCCGGTTGAGCGCGCGCGCCCTCACCTTCGAGCTCGCCAACGGCCGGCAGGTGCTCGTCCGCGGCCGCGTGAGCCTCTACGAGGCGCGCGGCGAGTTTCAGCTGATCGTCGACTCCGTGGAGGAGGCCGGCGAGGGCTTGCTGCGCCGCCGTTTCGAGGAGCTCAAGCGCAAGCTCGCCGCCGAGGGCTTGTTCGACCCGGCGCGCAAGCGCCCGCTGCCGAAGCTGCCGCGCCGGATCGGCGTGATCACCTCACCTACGGGCGCCGCGCTGCGCGACGTGCTGATCGCGCTGCGCCGCCGCTTCCCGGCGACCGCCGTGCTCGTCTATCCCACGTCCGTGCAAGGCGCGGCCGCGGCCGACGAGATCTGCCGCACCTTGAAGCTCGCCGACCGGCGCGCGGATTGCGACGTGCTGATCCTGACGCGCGGCGGCGGCTCGCTCGAGGACCTCTGGGCGTTCAACGAGGAAAGCGTCGCGCGCGCGATCGCGGCCGTCGAGCTGCCGATCATCGTCGGCGTGGGCCACGAGATCGACTTCACGATCGCCGACTTCGTCGCCGACCTGCGCGCGCCGACGCCGTCGCAGGCAGCCGAGCTGGCGGTGCCGGACCAGAACGAGTGGCTCGTGAGAATCGCGCGCCTCGAGCGGCAAGTGGCGCAAGCTGCGCGCCGCCGTCTCGCGACCGAGCAGCGCCACTTCTCGGCTCTCGCGCACCGGCTGTCGCGCTGCCACCCGGGTGTGCGGCTGCGCGAGCAAGGCCAGCTTCTCGACGAGCTCGAGTCGCGGCTCCACCACGGCATCGAGCGCTCGATCAACAAACGCCGCACGCGGCTCGCGCGGCTCGCAACCGCCGTCGCGCACGCGAACCCGGCGCACCGCCTCGCGCAGCTGCGCGCCCGCTCGGGCGTCGCCGCGGGCGACCTTCGCCGCGCGCTGTTGCGGCGGCTCGGAGAGACCAAGCAACGGCTGATGCTCGCGGACCGCGCGCTCGTGTCGCTGAGCCCGCTCGCGACGCTGCAGCGCGGCTACGCGATCGTGCAGCGCCGCGAGGACGGCGGGCTGGTCACGGACAGCGCGGCGGTCGCCGCGGGCGCACAGGTCGACGTGCGGCTCGCGCGCGGCAGCTTCGCCGCGACGGTCGATCGAACGGCTCCTCCCGAGGATCCACTAGAGGTGTCAGACACCGGCGGTGTCTGACACCAAGCGGCTCAGCGCACCGGCCGCACCTCGAGCGGAATCCCGAGGGCGTCGTGAGCCTTGCCGTCGGCGACGCGCTGGTTGAACCACTGCGGGTACGGGGGCGCCGGCTTCGTGGCCGCATCGAGCTGCGCGAGATCGTCGGCGTCGAGCCGCACGTCCGCCGCGCCGAGGTTGTCCTCGAGCTGCTCGGCCCGCGACGCGCCGATCAACACCGCCGCGACCGCCGGCCGGGTGAGCACCCACGCGAGCGCCACCTGCGCCGGAGTCGCGTCGCGCTTCGCCCCGATCGCCCGCAGCAGGTCGACGACGTCGAAGCCGCGCGCCCGGTCGTACGGCAGGAAGTCGAAGCCGCCGAGCCGGTCGCCGCTCTCGCCTTTCGGCTTGTCGCGCGTGTACTTGCCGCTCAAGAAGCCGCCCGCGAGCGGGCTCCACGCCATCACGCCGACGCCGGCGTCGAGGCAGAACGGCACCACCTCGTGCTCGAGGTCGCGGCCGACGAGCGAGTAGTACATCTCGGCGGCGCGGAATTGGCTCCCGCCCCGCGCGCGCTGCAGACCGACGGCCTTGGCCGCGAGCCACGCCGGCCAGTTCGAGAAACCGAGGTAGCGCACCTTGCCCTGCCGCACCACGTCCTCGAGCGCCTCGACCGTCTCCTCGACAGGCGTCAGCGGGTCGACCTTGTGCGGCAGATAGACGTCGATGTAGTCGGTGCCCAGCCGCGCGAGGCTCGCGTCGACGGCCGCGAGCACCTGGCGGCGCGATAGGCCCGACTCGACCAGCGCCTCACCCATGCGGTTGCCGAGCTTGGTCGCGATCACGACCTGCTGGCGCCTGGCGCCGATCGCCTTGCCGAGCATCCGCTCCGACTCGCCACCGGCATAGACATCGGCGGAGTTGAAGAAGTTGATACCGCCGTCGATCGCCCGCGCCACGAGCTCGTCGGCGCCCGCCTGGTCGACCTTGGACACCGACGCGAACGGGCCGGCGCCGGTGCCGAACGTCATGCTGCCGAACGAGAGGCGGGAAACGATCAATCCCGTGTCGCCGAGTCGCGCGTATTGCATTTGTCGCTCCTTTGTCTACTACGGAATCCGTACTTGCGCGCCTCATGGTAGCCTTTTGGCCGGTGCGGATAGGCACCGACGCCCAAGGGAGCGAGCATGAGATTTGCTGCCGCTGTCGTCGTCGTGCTGTTGCTCGGCCTCTGCACGAGGCGGGTGCACGCTCAAGTTCCGCATATCCTCGGAACGTGGAAGCAAAACGTCGCCGCCTCGCACCTGCCGCCGGGACCGCCGCCGCAGGTGCACATGCGCAGCTACCAGCTTGCCGACGACGGAGCGCTGATCGGACTCGCCGTCGTCGTCGACGCGCAAGGGCACCCCAATTTCCTGCAGTTCGCCGCGAAGCCGGACGGCAAGGACTACCCGGAGTTCGACTCCTTCAGTCTGGCGCAGCTGCAGATCGACGGCACGAAGCCGCGGCAAACCTATTCTGAAACACCCGTCGACTCGCACACCGTTGAATGGACCGACAAAACGGACGGCCGCGTCGTAGGGCACGGCCGGCGGCGGGTGTCGGAGGACGGCAAGACGCTGACCTTGACCGCGCTCTTCAAGAACGACAAGAACGAAGAGCTCGAGTACCGGTTCGTGTTCGATCGTCAGTGAACCTTTCCCCCGCCGAGGCGGACGTCGCGCCCGCCTAAGAATTCTTCAGAGCACGCCGAGCGCTTCCGTAGAAAAATTTGGACGGGGGGACACTTCGATCAGGGAGGGAAGATGACGAAACGGCGCGTGCTGGTCGTCGGTTACCCGAAGAGCGGCAATACGTGGCTCACGCGGCTCACCGCGGAGCTTCTTGGGGCTCCGGTCAGAGGTTTCTGGAAGGAGCCCCACAACAACGACGTGGCAATCGAAGGCCAAGGGCGTGAGTCCGACATCGAGGTGTTCAAGGGACACCACTCCTACGGGGCGATGCGGCGCGACTTCAGCCTGGCGGACGTCGTCTACGTCGTCCGCGACGTGCGCGACGTCGCCATCTCGGGCGCGAACTTCTTCTCCTTCCGGCCGCCGTCCTGGCTCGGCAAGGTCACGCACAGCACGCGGCGGCTCCTCCCCGCCGCCCGCAAGGAGTGGCTGGAGAGCGTCCGCCTGTGCCGCATGATCCTCACGCTCGCCGACGGCAACCGCGAGGTCAACCCATGGTGCGCGCAGGCCTGGGACGAGCACATCTATGCGTATCTCGACGCGGGCGCCTGCGTGATCAGGTACGAGGACCTGTTGACCCAGCCGGGGCGCGAATGCCGCCGGCTGCTCGCGCACTTCGGCGTGGAGCGCTCGGCGGCCCAGATTCACCACGCGGTCGCGAATCAGAGCTTCCGTGCCGCGAAGAGGCGATTCCTGGAGCAAGGCGACGAGAAGCGTGCGGACTTCCTTCGCGAGGGTCGCGCCGGCGCGTGGTGGGACGAGCTCAGCCCCGCGCAGCGCCAATTCTGCGCCGAGCGGTTCGGCAAGATGCTCACGACCTTGGGGTATCCCGCCACGGACGGCCAGGTGTCTCCCGATCAGCTGGGGGCCGACCAGTCGGGACTCGACCAGCCGATCGACCTCCGAGAGCTGACGGGGGCAGCCGACTAGGCGAAGAACTTCGCGATCAACGGCCGGTAGCTGTCCATGTCCACGAGGAACGAGTCGTGGCCCTGGAGCGAGTTCAGCGCGACGAACTCCACCTCGCGTCCCGGGCTCGCGAGACCCTCCGCGAGCTCGCGCTGTTGATGGATCGGGAACAAGAAGTCGGTGGTCACGCCGATGATCAGCGCCCGCTTCACCTTGAGCTTGCTCAAGCCCACTTCGATCGACGCGCCGTGCTCGGCCACGTCGAAGAGGTCGCTCGCGCGAGAGAGATATAGGTAGCAGTTCGGGTCGAACTGCCCCGTGAATTTGTTCGCGTGGTGCTCGAGGTAGTTCTCGATCTCGAAGAACTGGCCGAACTGGTCGCCGCTCGTGTGCGCGTGGGTCGCGCGCTCGCGGCCGAAGCGCAAGCGCCACTCCTCGGCCGAGCGGTACGTGATCATGCCGAGCTTGCGCGCGAGCCGCATGCCTGTGAGCGGCACCTTGTCGCGGGGATAGTTGCCGCCGTTCCACTCCGGGTCCTTGCGGATGATCTCGCGCTGCAGCGAGCGCAACGCGATCGAGAACGGCAGCGAGTGCATGCCCGACGACATGCTCACGAAACCGTCGGACATCCCGGGGAACAGAATCTCGAAACCGAGCGCGCTCATCCCGCCCATCGACGGCCCGACCGTGGCCTTCAAGCGCTCGACGCCCAAGTGCTTGAGCAGCTCGTAGCCGCCGCGCGCCACGTCCTCGAGCGACAGCACAGGGAAGCTGAGCCGGTAGATGTCGCCCGTGCGCGGGTCCACCGACGCCGGGCCCGTGGAGCCGAAGCAGCTGCCGAGCGAGTTCACGCAGATCACGTAATAGCGGCGCGTGTCGATCGACCGGCCGGGACCGATGATGTCCTCCCACCAGCCGGGGGTCGGGTCCTCGACGCTCGAGGCTGCGTGCGCCGACGGCGACATGCCGGTGAAGATCAGGATCGCGTTGTCGCGCGTGCGGGAGAGCTTGCCCCAAGTCTCGTAGGCTATCGTGGGGCTCAGCAGCGAGCCGCCACGCTGCATCGGAAATTCACCCGCGACAACCACTGTTCGGCGTGCTTTCGCCACCGGCCACCCTCCGCAAATCGAAGCCGCAGTCTAAGACCGCGGCGAATCCTCGGCCCCAAACTTGTGGTTATGACATTAGTCCGCGACAAGCATTAGTTGTCGCCGAATCGCCGACGTCAGGTCCTGTCTCTCTTTGGCCGCGCGATACCCGCAACGGCTGCGGCCGCACCTCACTCGTGTGATGCCTCTGCCGCGGCGATAGCGACGAGCCGAGCCACAGCGCCGAGAGCCGCGGAGCCCGGGCGCGCAGCGCCCGGGGGCGAGCCGCAGGCGAGCATCCAGAACGCGGCGGCACACCGTCTCTACGGAGCGGAACAACCAAACGACCGCGTTCTGGACCCGGCGAACGCGCCGTGGTGAGGGAACCGGCCGCAGGCCGGCGAAGTCGCGTGCCGCAGCGGAGGTGCACACGCCTTCGAGGTGCGGCCGCAGCCACCGCAACGCCCGCCAGCCGGCCAAAGTGAGACACGACCCGCCGTTACTTGTGCTTGTCGCGCAGCAGCCGGCGCTTGCTCTTCGCCTGCCGCGGAGTGAGGAGGTTGCGCTTACCCGCGAACGGGTTGTCCCCGGTCCTGAGCTCGACGCGCACCGGCGTGCCGCGCAGCCGCAGCGCCTCGCGAAACGCATTCTCGAGATAGCGCTTGTAGTGCGACGGCAGCCGCAGCGCCTGATTGCCGTAGACCACGATCAGCGGCGGGTACCGACCGCCCTGGTGCGCGTAACGCAGCCGCACCTGCCGGCCACGGACGATCGGCGCCGGATTGGCCGCGAGCGCGTCCTTCAAGACCTGATTCACGCGCGGCGTCTTGAACTCGGCGCCGGCCGACGCGTAAGCGACGAGCGCCGAGTCGACGAGCTCGGCGATGCCGCTGCCGTGCAGGGCGGACACGTAGTGGACGGTCGCGTATTGCACGAAGTCGAGCTTGCGATCGATCTCGCGCTCGACGGCGCGGCGCTCGCCGCTCGTGAGCCCGTCCCACTTGTTGATGCCGATCACGAGCGCGCGGCCGCGCTCGGCCGCGATGCCGATCAGGTGGGTGTCTTGGTCCGTGATGCCGGCGCGCGCGTCGAGCAGCGCGATGACCGCGCCCGCGTCCTCGACGGCCTGCAGGCTCTGCACGATGCTGTACTTCTCCACCGCCTCGCTCACGCGCGCGCGACGGCGAATCCCGGCCGTGTCGATCAGCACGAACCGGTTGTCGCCGCGCTCGCACTGCACGAGCACGCTGTCGCGCGTGGTGCCCGGCTCGGGCGAGGTGACCAGGCGGTTGCTGCCGACGAGCCGATTGATCAGCGTCGACTTGCCGACGTTCGGGCGGCCGATGACGGCGACCTTGGGTCCCTCGAGCCCCGCGGCGCCTTCGTCCTCGGCCGCGAGGAGCGGCCCGACGACCGTCTCGACGAGCTCGTCGATGCCCTGGCCGTGCAGCGCGGCGATGCGGATCGGGCTGCCGAGGCCGAGCGCGTGGAACTCGGCCTCGGCCATCTCGCCCGCCACGCCCTCGGCCTTGTTGACGGCGATCGCGACCGTCTTCGCCTTGCGCCGCAGGTGCTCGGCGATCCGCGCGTCCTCGGCAGTGAGGCCGGCCTTGTGATCCACGACGAGCACGACGGCGCTCGCTTCCTCGATGGCGATGTCGACCTGCTCCGCCACCAGCGCGGCGATCTCCGTGGGGCTCGCGATCGCGAGGCCGCCCGTGTCGATGACGATGAAGCTGCGATCGCCGACCGTGGCGACGCCGTAGCGGCGGTCGCGGGTGAGCCCCGGGAAGTCGGCCACGAGCGCGGCCCGGGTGCCGGTGAGCCGGTTGAACAGGGTCGATTTGCCGACGTTCGGCCGGCCGACGAGCGCCACGGCGGGCAGCATGGTGTCCGCCTAGGATATTACCTAGGCGCCTTTGTCGGCGCCCTTGTCGGCGCCTTTGTCGTCGTTCTTGGCGCGCACGGTGTACGCAGCTACCGTGCCGTCGTCTCCCTGCACGTAGACGTTGTCGCCCACGACGAGCGGCGCCGCGGAAATTCGGCCGCCCGCCGCGTGCTCGCGCGCCACGAAGTGGCCGTCGTCCGGATCGAGCCAGTGCACGTAGCCGTCGTAGTCGCCGACGACGAGCGCATTCTCGTAGCGCGTAGGCGCCGTCACGTCGCGGCGGCGTAGCGCGTCGTTGCGCCACAGCGTCGCTCCGCGCTGGCGGTCGAGGGCGACGACGGAGTCGAAGTCGCTCGTGACGTAGACCTTGTCGACGTCGGCGCCGAGGCCGGCGTACGACGACATGTCCTGCTGCCAGAGGATTACGCCCGTCTGCAGATCGATGCCGACCGCGCGCCCCTGGTAGCCGACCACGTAGACGTCGTTGCCCACCACCGAGAGCCCCGCACCCACGTCGACGAGCCTGTCGAGCTCGGTGCGGCCGGCCGGATTCGCGATCGCGATCTCCCACGCGGCCTCGCCGGTGGAGAGGTTGTACGCGCCGACTCGGCCGTTGTTGAAGCCGCTGACGACGAGCGCGCCGGCGACGCGCGGCACGGTGTTGCCGCGCAGCGTGAGCGAGGGCAGGTTCTGCTCGACGGTCCAGAGTGTCGCGCCATCGCGGCTAGCGAAGCCGCGTAGGCGCCCATCCACGCTGCGCAGCACGACGACATTCGGCCCGATCGCGGGCGCGGCGAGCACCTCGCTGCCCACGGGCTCGAGCCAGCGCTGCTCGCCGGTATTCGCATCGAGCACCACGAGGTCACCGTCGGTGGTGCCGAAGGCCAGCACGCCTTCCCCGTAGGCCGGCCCGGCCGCGAGCGGCAGCTTGGTCTTCACCGACCAGACCTTGCGGCCGGTCTGCGCGTCGAACGACGTGACCACGCCCTCGTGCGAGCCCGCGAAGATCCGCGCGCCGTCGGTGGCCGGCCGCAGACCGAGCCGCAGCCGCGCGGCGCTGCCGCCGACCTTGCCGCTCCAGAGCTTGTGAACGTCGAGCGTGTGGTTGATCGAGGTGAGGTCGGCCGGTGGCTCGAGCTTGCCGCTGTTCGCGCAGCCGGCTGCCACCCAAGCGATCGGCGGCAAAGCAAGCGCCAGGAACAGGCGTTTGATCACGCGCCTTCTCCGGCTTCGCTCTTCGCGGCCGGCGCGGGCTCGGCGGTGCTCGGCGCCGCCGGGGCGCCGGCGGCGGGCTCGCCCGGCGCGGGCGCGGCCGTCTCGGGCGCGCTGCCGGGCAGGTCGTTGAGCTTCATCTGCAGGAAGCTGCGGTCGAGGAGCTCGGAGCCGTCGGCGACCAACGCCGCGAGATACGCCGCACGCGCTTCGTCGATGCGGCCGCGCGCGGCGTAGATGTCGCCCTTGACCTCATTGAAGCGGCCGGCGAATTGGCCCGGGTCGGCGACCGTGAGCACCGCGAGCGCGTCGTCGTACTTCTCGCGGTAGGCGAGCACGCGCGCGAGCCGCAGACGCGCGACCAGCCCGAGCTCCGGGTCCTTGCTGTGCTCCATGACGAAACGCAGCTCATCGGCCGCGCGATCTGGCGCCGAGGCGAGCACGAACTTGGCGACCAGCAAGCCGCCTTGCTGCGTGTACGGGTTCGACGGGAAGTCGGCGCGCAGCTTCGCGAGCAGCGTATCGGCATCGCCCGGCTTGTTGTCGTCGACGGCGGTCTTCAAGCTCTGATAGATCACCGCGGCCTTCTCCGACTGCCCGACCTGATAGGCCTGATATTGTCGATAGCCGTAGAAGCCCAGGAGCGCGATCGCCGCGCCGCCGATCAGGAACCAGCCGTTCTCGCCCCACCATTGCCTGAGGCGCTCGACTTGTTCTTTGTCTGACAGATACTCGTCCACGCCATCCTCCGGCCCGAGCCAAGCGCGCTATTCTATGCCGAGCGGGGCCGCGCCGAGCAGCCGCGTGCACTCTTCGAGCGTCATCAGCTCCTGCGGACGTTCTTCCCGCAGGGGCTTGACGCCGATCCGGTCGGCCGCGACCTCGGCGTCGCCCAAGATCAATGCGTACCGCGCACCGCTCTTGTCGGCCCGGCGCATCTGGGCCTTGAAGCCGGCCGCGGGGGATCCGATCGAGAGCCTTAGTCCAGGCAACCGGTCGCGCAGTTCCTCGACCACCTTGAAAGCT
>Ga0137410_10000220_pt1 | contig 40584 bp, 35 predicted proteins | sample CZODoug1_16funga_FD_108878 | JGI IMG/M metagenome (GOLD analysis project Ga0137410, IMG submission 108878) | Vadose zone soil fungal communities from Angelo Coast Range Reserve, California, USA - CZODoug1_16fungal (Illumina Assembly) | ecosystem: Environmental > Terrestrial > Soil > Vadose zone... | reverse complement strand
TGGGGGGGGGACGGGGGGGGCTTCTCTCCCGCCTTATGCTTGATGCCTCTTCTAGGCGGTTTTCCCTTCCAGAACCGCCTTCATCGTCTTGCCCATGTCGGCCGGGCTCTGGACGCAGGTGACGCCGGCGGCGCGCAGCGCCTCGTACTTGGCCGCCGCGGTGCCCTTCCCGCCCTGGATGATGGCGCCCGCGTGGCCCATGCGCTTGCCTTCGGGCGCGGTCTGGCCGCCGATGAAGGCGACGACCGGTTTCTTCATGTTCGCCTTGATCCAGGCAGCAGCCTCTTCTTCCATCGTGCCGCCGATCTCGCCGATCATGACCACCGCGCGCGTGCCGGGGTCCTGGTTGAAGAGCGTCAGCACGTCGATGAAGTCGGTGCCCTGAACGGGGTCGCCGCCGATGCCGACCGCGCTCGACTGGCCGTAACCGAGGGCCGAGAGCTGCCAGACGGCTTCATACGTCAGGGTGCCCGAGCGCGAGACGACGCCGATGTCGCCGGGCTTGTGGATGTATCCGGGCATGATGCCGAGCTTCGTCTGGCCGGGCGTGATGACGCCGGGGCAGTTCGGCCCGATCATGCGCGTGTTCTTCTCCTTGAGGAAGGCGCGCAGCCGCACCTCGTCCATGATCGAGATGCCCTCCGTGATGCAGACCGCCAGCGGGATGCCCGCCGCGGCCGCCTCCATGACGCCGTCCGCCGCCGCCGCGCCGGGAACGAAGATGACGCTCGCGTTGCAGCCGGTCGCGTTCACCGCCTGCTCGACGGTGTTGAACACCGGGACTTTGACGCCCTTCTTCGACTCCCACTGCGTGCCGCCCTTGCCCGGCGTCACGCCGGCGACGACCGCCGACCCGTACTCCAGCATGCCGTTGCCGTGCACCGTGCCGGCCTCGCCGGTCAGGCCCTGCACGACGATCTTCGTATTCTTGTCGACCAGGATGCTCATCGTTTCAATCCTGCCGCTTCAATGACTTTCCTGGCGCCGTCGGCCATGTCCGCGGCGGCCGTGATCTTCAGCCCGCTGCTCTTCAGGATCTCCCGGCCGATCTCGACGTTCGTGCCCTCGAGGCGGCAGACGATCGGGATCCTGACGTCGACCTCCTTGACCGCGTCGACGATGCCCTGCGCGAGGATATCGCAGCGCAGGATGCCGCCGAAGATGTTGATGAAGAGCGCCTTCACCTCGGGATTGGCGAGCAGCAGCTTGAAGGCCTTCTTGACCTGGTCCTTGTTGGCGCCGCCGCCGACGTCGAGGAAGTTGGCCGGTGCGCCGCCGGCCTGCTTGATGATGTCCATCGTCGCCATGGCGAGGCCGGCGCCGTTCACCATGCAGCCGATGTTGCCTTCCATGGAGACGTAGTTCAGGCCGTAGCTCGCGGCCTCGTACTCGGTCGGATCTTCCTCGCCGACGTCGCGCATGGCCTCGAGGTCCGGCTGCTTCTTGAGCTCGATCGCGCGGTCGTCGATGCCCATCTTGCCGTCGAGCGCGATCACGTCGCCCTTCTTGGTGATGACGAGCGGGTTGATCTCGAGGAGGGTGCAATCCTTCTCGGCGAACATCTTCGTCACGGCCATGACCATCTTATAGAACTGCTTGAAGGTGTCGCCGGAGAGGCCGAGCGCGTAGCCGACGCGGCGGGCCTGGTAGCCCTGGAGGCCGTAGCCGATGTCCCAGTGCTCCTTGATGATCGCCTTGGGGTCCTTATGGGCGACCTCCTCGATTTCCATGCCTCCCTGCGTGGATGCCATGAGCACCGGCTTGCCCGCCTTGCGGTCGAGCACGGCGCCGAGGTAGAGCTCGCGGTCGATGTCACAGCCGACTTCGATGTAGACGCGGCGGACGACGCGGCCGTTCGCGCCGGACTGCTTGGTGACCAGCGGGTAGCCGAGGATCTTGGACGCGATGTCCTTCGACTCCGCCGCGCTCTTGACGAGCTTGACGCCGCCCTGGAGGCGCACGGTCTTGAGGTCCTTCTCGTAGACGGTGCCCTTGCCGCGGCCGCCGGCGTGAATCTGCGATTTCACGACGGCAACGGGGCTTTCCAGCTTGGTATAGGCCTCCGCGGCCTGGTCGGGCGTCTCGGCGACGGCACCCTTGCCGACCGGGATCCCGTATTTACGAAAGACTTCCTTCGCCTGGAACTCGTGGAGATTCACTCGTGCTCTCCCTTTTCCGCGCGGGCGCGGGTTGGATACCGCCCTTCATGGAGGGCGTGGTGATCTTGTCTTCCATGACCTTGCCGGGCTTGAACTTGACGACTTTGCGCTCGGGGATGAAGACTTCCTGCTTCGACTTGGGGTTCCGGGCGATGCGGCCCTTTCGCTGGATCACCTCGAAGACGCCGAAGTTGCGGAGCTCGACCTTGTCCCCCTTGAGGAGCGCCTCCAGGACCATGTCGAGGGTGCCCTGGACGACGCGCCGGGTGGAGGCGATCTCCAGCTCGTACTTCTCGGCCAACGTCCGGACGATGTCGTTCTTGGTCAGCGTGGCGCCCACGGAACCTCCGGGGGATAATGAACGCGCCCAATTAAACTACCTGAACCCTTGAGCGTCAAGGTATTACACCGGAGTCGTCAGGAGGCTGGGGGGGGATGGGGGATCTGCTGCTGTCTGCGGTCTCCTGTCTACTGGATGACGTCCATCATCGTGTAAAGCCCCGGCATGGCGTCTTTCGCCCACTTGGCGGCCTCGATGGCCCCCTTGGCGAAGATGTCCCGCGTGCTCGCCCGGTGGATGATCTCGATCGAGTCCCCCAGGGTCCCGAAGATCACCCGGTGCTCCCCGACCACGTCCCCCGAGCGCACCGCGTGCACGTTGGGCTTCCGCCCCGTCGCCGCCTCGATGCGCTCCGCCAGCGTCTTCGCCGTCCCGCTCGGCGCGTCCTTCTTGAAGCGGTGGTGCGTTTCGATGATGTCGATGTCGTACGACGCCCCCAGCGTCCTCGCGATCTCCGGCACGCGCTTGAAGAGCAGGTTGACGCCGACGCTCATGTTCGACGAGTACACCACCGGGATCTTCTTCGACGCGGCCGTGATCTCGGCCTTCTGCGCTTCGCTGAAGCCCGTCGTGCAGATCACCGCCGGCGTTTTCGTCTTCACGCATTCCGCGAGCCGCTCCAGCGCGGCCTCCGGGGTCGAGAAATCGATCAGTGCGTCCACTTTCTTCGCCAGCGTCCGCGCGATGCCGTCGGCTTTGACCACGTCGATCTTGACGGCGACGTCGACCTTCGCGTCGGCCGCCGCCTTTTCCACCGCCAGGCCCATGCGCCCGCAGGCGCCGTTGATCGCGATTTTCATGGTGCCCCTTCAGGTTCTCAGTCCGTTCAGCAGCGCGTCCAGGTCGATCCGCTCCTGGACGATCTCGACGGCCCGCCCGATCTTGACCGCGTCCCCGGGCAGGATCTTGAAATTCCCCGCGTGCACCTCGGCCACGACGGAGTAGGCGTCGGCGTCGACGTGGAGCACCGGGATCGCGGTCCTCCGGATCATCCGCACCATCATCTCCGACAGCTTCCGCCTCCCGGTGAGGACGACGGACGCCAACGTGAAGTCCTTGCGGCCGCTCAGGTACATCGCCGAGAGCGCGGAGACGAGGACGTCCTCGCGGTCCGACGGGCAGATCAGCGTGACGTGGCCGGTCAGCAGCTCCAGCGCGTCCGCCGCGCTCATCGCGCCGAGGACGACGTTGCCCAGCGGCTCGCCCATTCCGGACTCGCCGTTGATCATCTTCCCGCGGAAGCGCTCGACCAGGTTGAGCATCGTCGCCTTCGCGAGCTCCTCCTCGTACGGAATCACGCCGAGCAGCCGCACGCCCATCGCCTCGAGGGCCCGGCGCATCCACTGGTCGATGCGCTGGAATTCCGTCGGATAGGCCTTGTTGACGACGGCCCCCACGACCTCGACGCCCGCCTGGTCGAAGAAGCTCTTGTTCAGGAAGATCTCGTCGGTCGGCTGGCCGACGCCGCCGGAGGCGACGAGGACCACCTTCGCATTCAGCAGCTTGGCCATGAAGGCGTTCGACAGGCCGAACGCCGCGCCCGCGGCCGCGTTGCCCGTCCCTTCGATGACCACGAGGTCCCGGTTCGCCGAGATGCGGCCGAAGCTGGCCTGGATCTTGCGCACGACGGCTTCGCGCCCCTCGGGCGAGATCCATTGCGTCGGAAAGCCGTCGTAGCAGATCGGACCCATGTCGCGCACGAAGGCGGGGATCCCGCAGGCTTCCTTGATGAGCACCGTGTCGTGGTCGATTTTCTCGCCCGCGAATTCGACGGAGCCCTTCCCCACGGGCTTCATATAGCCCACCCCGCGGACCCGGCCGGCGAGGGCGGCGGTGAGCCCGAGGGTGACCAGGGTCTTGCCTTCGTTGTGCCGCGTGGAGGTGATGAAGAGATTCTTCACGGCGACGGATTACAGCACAAAGAATCGGTGAAGACAAAGCCTTTCCGGGGGCGGGCGATGCCGTTGACTTCGGCTCCCGCAATGTCCAGAATAGTCCGATTGGGCGGGGGCTTCCGGGGCATGAATTCCAGCGTCCACCACGCGCCGCGCTTCAGCCTGAAGCACTCCCTCGAGAGCGGCCAGTTCTTCCGCTGGACGGAGAAGGACGGCCACTATACGGTCCTCCGCGGCCAGCGCCTGTTCCGCGTCCGCCAGGACGGCGACACCCTCGACTACGACGGCGCCGACCTCTGGTTCCTCCGCGAGTTCTTCGCCCTGGACCAGGACTACGACTCGATCGAGCGCGCCCTGCGGCGCGACCGGCGCCTGTGGGAGGCGCTCGATGCCTACCCCGGCCTCCGGGTGCTGCGGCAGGACCCCTGGGAGTGCACCGCCGCGTTCATCACCTCGATCGCCTCGAACATCCCGCGCATCACGGGCAATGTGGCCGACATGGCGACGCACTACGGGATTCCCATCCGGCTGGGCGGGGTCTCGGCCCACACGTTTCCCCGGCCCGACCGCCTCGACGACGAGGCAGGACTGCGCAAGCTGCGGCTCGGGTTCCGGTCGGCCTACCTCGTGCAGGCGGCGCGGCTGGCGCGCAGCGGCATTCTCGAGGAGATCGCGTCGCTGGCGTACGACGACGCAAAAACAACCCTGATGGTGATCCCCGGCGTGGCGGAGAAGGTGGCCGACTGCGTCCTCCTGTTCGCCTATGGGCGGCTCAACGCGTTCCCGGTCGATACGTGGATCCGCAAGGTGATGATCCGGATGTTCTTCAAGGGTCTGCGGGTGCCCGACCGGGCGATCCGGGCCTTCGCCTCCGAGCGCTGGGGGGAGCTGGCGGGCGTGGCGCAGCAGTACCTGTATCACTGGTCCCGCCGCTCGGGCGCGTTCACTTCCCGGGGGCGGGAGCCTCGATCTTCGGAAGCTCCGGCGCCGGTCTCGACGCGCCGCTGACCGGCTCGCGGTGCCCGTAGACCTTCACCGTGGCGTCCGCCGTCGCCACCACCAGGGTGGCGCCGTCCGATCCGAACGCGATCCTCGAATCCACCTCGCCTTTGATGGGCAGCGAGTTGATCTCCTTCGCGCTCTCGACATTCCAGAGGCGGACCGCCCCGTCGCGGCCCGACGAGGCCAGGTAGCGGCCGCAGGGATGGAACGCGAGCGAGGTCGCGCCCAGGAGATGGCCGTCGAAGCGCCTCAGCTCCGTCCAGCCGGTCGTCTCGAGCAGGACGATCGACCCCTGCGGGTTGGACCAGGCCAGGGTGCGGCCGTCCGGAGACACCGCGTAGCTGCCGACGTGGCCCTTGACGGGGATCTTGACCTCGGTGAAATCGGCGACGTTGTAGACGCGGAGGCTGGTGTCGGCCGGATTCTGGATCACGTGGTTCACCAGGAGCTGGCGGCCGTCGGGCGTGAAGTCGACCGCGAAGAGGATCTTGTCGGGCGTCTGGAAGGAGCGGGACTTCCCGGTGGCGATATCGACGACGACGAGCTTGCCGTCGTCGCTGCTCCCGGCCGCCACCGACTTCGAGTCCGGGGAGATCGCGACCGAGCACGCGAAGCTGGCGAGCGGCTTCACGTTCAGCAGCTGCTTCCCCGTCGCGCTCTCCCAGACGCGGAGGGTCTCGTCATAGCCGCTGGTGGCGACGAGGCGGCCGTCGCGGCTCCAGCCCGAGTCGTGGATCAGGCCGCCGTGGCCGGTCAGGGTCTGGATCTCCCGCCCGTCCCGCGGATCGATCAGGCGGACCACGTTGGTGTCGAAGACCGCGAAGGCCGAGCCGGCCGGCGCGATGCTGTGGGTGTAGCGCTTGACGACGGTGTGGAGGACGTCCAGGCGCGTGAGATCGACGATCTCGCGCTTCCAGGCGGAGTCCGCGCGAAGGGTTGCCGGACCCGCGAACGCCAGGATCAGGACCGCCGTGATCCGCATGTTCACCGCCTTCAAGATCCTATACTATAACAACCGGAGGAACAATGCCGCTGGTGTCAATCCTGATGCCGGTCTTCAATGCGGCCGCGACCCTTCCCGCGGCCCTGCGCTCGATCTCCTCCCAGACCCTCCGGGAATGGGAGCTCATCGCGGTGAACGACGGCTCCGGGGACGCGTCCCTCGAAATCCTCGACCGCGCCGCGCAGAAGGACCGCCGCATCCGCGTCCTGAGCGGCGCCCACGTCGGCCATATCGAGTCCCTCCGCTCGGCGACAGCCCTGGCCTCGGCGCCCCTGCTGGCGCGGATGGACGCGGACGACGTCATGCACCCCCGCCGCCTGCTGGTCCAGGTCACGCGCCTGGATTCGCCGCCGCACGTCGACGTCCTGGCCACGCGGGTGCGCTCGATCGGCCCTACGGGCGAGGGCATGCGCCGCTATATCGACTGGCAGAACGGGCTGCTCAGCCACCAGGACCTGGTGACGAACTTCTTCGTGGAGAGCCCGATCGCCCATCCGACGGTGCTGATGCGGCGCGACATCTTCGAGCGCGCGGGCGGCTACCACGATCCGGGCTGGGCGGAGGACTTCGACCTCTGGCACCGGATGCGCGAGCGCGGCGCCCGTTTCGAGAAGCTGCCGCGCGCGCTGCTGTCGTGGCGCGACTCCGACCGCCGCCTGACGCGGACGCACGCGATGTACTCCGAGAAGCGCTTCTACGAGGCCAAGCTGTACTTCTTCAAGCGGCACCCGCTCTGCAAGAGTCCGGTGGCGGTGTGGGGCGCCGGCCCGACGGGCCGCGACTGGGTCCGCGACCTGCTGCGCGCCGGCATCGACGTGCCGCACGTGATCGACATCGACCCGAAGAAGATCGGCCGCACGATCGCGAACGGCCGGGTGAAGGTGGTCTCGCCCGACGACGCGCTCTCGACGCGTCCGGGGCTGATTCTCGGCGCGGTGGGCTCGCGCGGGGCGCGCGACCTGATCCGCGCGCGGCTGCTCGACCAGCAGCTGGCCGAAGGCCGCGACTTCCTCTTCGTCGCCTAGAACTGCGGAACCGGGATTCTGCGGCAGTCGCCCGAGGGCGTGCGGACGACCAGCTGGCCCTCTTCGAGCTCCGCGCGGTCGCGGGTGCGGTCGCCGAGGGCGACGCGGCCCAGGCTGGTCAGCGTCCAGCGGCGCCCGGTCTTCCCGTCGGCCGCATAGTCCTGCGCCTTGAGCGTGACGAACAGGACCTGGAAGTCGATGCCGCTGCTGCCGCCGTTGACGGCCGTCAGGAGGGCGTGGGTTCCCTTGTCCGTGCGTCCCAGCCACCAGTAGCAGAAGAAGCCGTCCCCGAGCAGGGCGGGGTTCTCATAGCGCCACCCGTCCGCGCTGCGGCTGGACCGCCCGTCCGCATGCCGACGGCTTTTCGCGCAGCCTTCGACGTCGACCGCCGCGACCCCGTCTCCGCTCAGCTCATAGACGCAGGCGGCGGCGACGGGGCGGCCGTGGACCGCGAAGGCTTCGTCCGGGTTGAGCGTCGACGGTTCGTGGCAGCCCAGGATGGACAGGATGGCGACCGGCACGAGACCCCTCATACGACCCCCTCTCTCTGGATGCATTTTAGCACGAGACGGGGCCGGCTGTCGGGGGATTTCTCCGTCCCGAAGGTTTCCCTTGGAGTCCGCGGGTCTTTGTGTTTATACTCCGTCTGCCGCGCTGGACCAGGGAGGTAGCGGTGCCTTCGCCCGAAAGGGTGCCTCAACCCGCTTCAGAGGGGTCGACCGCTTCTCCGAGGGCGTCCGGCGTTCGCAGCGCAGGGGCACGTGGCGTCGATCCGGGTGTCCGGTGCAACTTAAGAGCGGCGAACCCCGCCAGAGCCGGAAGGCAGCAACGGTAACCGATATCTTTCGTGTGCCGCCGGTCTCGTCCGGGGAGCCGGCGACCGTCAGCGGGCGCATGCCGTGGCGTTCGAAGAGAGGCTGCGCGGCGTAAAAGCCATTGAGCTATCGGGCGATGGGGGGATTGACCGATAGTCGAAGATAACCTGCGCGGTAATCCCGGAAGTCCCACCGAGGCTCCATCAGAGGGGTCACATTACGCTGAACATCCTCCCTCAATAGCCCGATCGCTCAATCGATCCTAGGGACGTCGACCGGCCTCGGGACCTCGCTGACCGGCTCGATCGACGGGATGTCCTTCAGCGTCTGCACGCCGAGCTCCTTCATCATCCGCGCCTTCGGCAGCACGTTGCGTTCCACCGAGCCCTGCACCGCGTTGAAGTGCTGGACCACGTCGAATACCGCGCCCCGCAGCTTGAGGAAGTGACCCGCCCACACGTTGATCGCGTCGAGCAGCTTCTTGCCCTCATCCGCGACCTTCGCCGAGTTCTCCGCCATCTTCTCCTGGCGCCAGCCGTAGGCCACCGCCTTCAGCAGCGCCACCAGCGTCGCCGGGGTCGCAATCACGACCTTCTGAAGCAGGGCATCTTCGATCAGGTTCGGATCGGCCTGCACCGCCGCGTCCAGAATCGGTTCCGCAGGGATGAAGAGGACCACGAAGTCCGCCGAGCGGGCGAACTTGTCCCAGTAGCGCTTGTTCGACAGCGACCGCATCTGCTCCCGCAGATGCGACGCGTGCTTCGCGATCGCGATCTTGCGCAGCTCGTCCGTCGACGCCTCCAGCGCCTCGAAGTAGCCGTCGGCCACCGCTTTCGAGTCGACGACGATGTCCCGCTTGTTGGGGAGATGGACGACGAGGTCGGGCCGCTGCAGCCCGTTTTCGTCCGACGTCGTCTCCTGCACTTGGAAGTCGCAGTGCTCGGTCATGCCCGCCAGCTCGACCACGCGGCGCAGGGTGAACTCGCCCCACTGGCCGCGGACGTTGGGGCGCCGCAGGGCCGACACGAGCGAGCCCGTCTCGAGCTTCAGCTTCTCCTGGGTCTGGGCCACGGAGGTGAGGAGGTTCGTCAGGCCGCCGTAAGCGGTCTGGCGCTCGCGCTCCATCGCGTCCGCCTTCTCCTGGTAGACCTTCAGCTGGTCGGTGATCGGTTTGACCAGGTCCTCGACGGCCTTCTTGCGGAGGTCGAGGTCGCCGGACGCGTCCGAGATGTGCTTCTGCAGCGTCTCCTGGGCGAGCTTGAGGAAGGACTCGTTCGAGCTTTTGAGGGCGTCGGCCGCCAGCGCCTTGAAGGCGTTCTCGAGCTTGACCTGGGACTCGTCGAGCAGCCGCTTCTGGTCCTCGAGCGACTTGCGCGCCTCGGCGAGCTGGGTCTCCAGCCGGACTTTTTCAGGGACCTCCCGCGACTTTCGGTAGAGCCAGGCGAGCGCGAAGCCGGCCGCGGCGCCGGCGACCGCATAAGCGGCCTCGATCATGTCTCGACCCCTCTTCCCTGCCGAAGGTAGATGAGCTTGAATCCGGGCTCAACCTTGAGGACGCGCCGGACCGCCTCGGTATAGATCTCCCGGATCAACCCGTACTTTTCCGGCTCCACGAGTGTATCCGTCTTGTAGTCCGCCACCCACGTTTTTCCGCCGCTGCGGTAGACGACGTCGATCACGCCCTGCACGATCTGCCCGCCGCGCGGGAGGACGAAGGGGAGCTCGCGCGCGACGATCTCCGCCTTCGCCAGCTCCTTGAACGGGGCGCTCTTGAAGAACTTCTTCAGAATCTCCGCCGCCTCGGGATCGGTCCCGTCCGGCACCGCCGGCCTGGCGAAATCGAGATGCTCCAGCACCGAGTGGCAGAGCACGCCGATCTCGGACGCCCGCGACGGCACCGCGGGAGCCTCCTCCGTATAGAGCACGCGGTCGACGACCTCGGCCTCCTCCTCCAGCTTCGAGGGGCTGGTGAAGCGCTCGGGCGGCGCCGCCTTCTTCTCCCGGTCGTGCCAGCGGTCCACGAACGCGCTCCAGTCCGGCACCTTCCGCTCGCCGGGCGCCGGCGGCGCGCGGAAGGGGGGCCGCTTATAGGGGAGCCGCCGCTCCTCCACGTGGGTCTTGAAGTCGGGCATCAGCAGGCCGAGGAACGTCTCGGCGTTCGACTTCGCGCTGCCCAGCAGCACCAGCCGGTCCTCGGCTCTCGTGATCGCGACGTAAAGCAGACGCCGCCACTCCTCACGCGCGCGTTCCCGGTCCAGGTGCGCCAGCGCCGCGGCGCCCGCGTTCATGACGTCGCCCAGCTTGACGCCCAGCACGTTCTCGGAGCGGTCGTAGCGCAGCGTCTCGATCGTCACCCCCCGCTTCTGCCGGTGCAGGTCGGGCAGGATCACGACAGGGAATTCCAGGCCCTTCGACTTGTGGATCGACAGCACCCGCACCGCGTCCAGGGTCTCGTCCGCCAGCGGGCTCTCGCCCTCCTCCTCCAGGTCGCGGATGGAGACGCGGACGACGTCGAGAAACTCGCGCAGGGTGCAGCCGCCTTTCGTCTCAAGGTCGGCCGCCTTCTGGCGCAGCTTGAGGAGGTTCGCAGTGGCCTGTTCGCCGTGGTAGCCGGCCTGGGCGACCTCGAGCGCATAGCTCTCCTCGAAGATGCGGTCGATGAGCTGGCCGACCCCGATCTTCCCCGCTTCCTCGTTCCAGCGCTTGAGGAATCCGAAGATCGGCCAGGCCGACGGCAGCCGGTAGTCCAGCGAGCGGCGCCGCTCGTAGAGCTCCTGATCCGCCGCGCCGCCGAAGGGCGAGCGCAGGACGCCGGCGATCGCGATCCGGTCGTGCGGATTCTCCACCGCGCGCAGCAGGTTGATGAAGTCCAGGATCTCCGTCGCGCCGTAGTAGTACTTCTCCCCCTCCACGACGTACGGAATCCCGCGCGCCCGGAGGGCCTCGAGATAGGGCCCGACGTTGACCAGCGAGCGCAGCAGGATCGCCACCTTCCTATAGGAGATTTCGCCGCGCCGGGTCCAGATCCAGTCGGTGACCTCTTCGGCCTCCATCTCCCTCGATTGCTCCGCGCTGGCGTTTTCGATCACGACGGCCTCGATCGACGGACCCTGGAACTCCTGCTCCGCATCGGCCGAGGGGGAAATCGGATCGTAGGAAGGCTGCAGCTCGCCGTTCTTCACGATCAGGCGTGCGAAGGCGTCGTTCACGAAGTCGATGATCCTGCCGTGGCTGCGAAAGTTGGTCTTCAGCACGGCGTGTTCCGCGCCCTGGTCCAGCACGTCCCGGATCAGGCGGTCGTAGGCGACGATGTCCGCCCCGCGGAAGCTGTAGATCGACTGCTTGGGATCGCCGACGAGGAAGAGCTTCCCGGGGACGAACGTTCCGTCCTTGTCCTCGGAGAGTAGCCGGATGATGCGGCCCTGGACGGGATCGGTGTCCTGGAACTCGTCGACGAGGATGCACGAGAAGCGCTCCCGCTGCGCCCGGAGCACATCCGGGAACGTCCTGCTGAGCAGCAGCTCGTGGACGAGGTGCAGGATGCCGTCGAACGAGACGTAGCCCGCCCGGAGATAGTCGTCGCGGAAGCGGCGGGCGAAGACGTCGACCAGCGCCACGGCGCGCGACGTCAGGGCTTCGTCGATGCGGTGCAGGTCGCGGGCGAGGATGGCGGCCGGGGTCCTCACGGTCTTGGGCGGATCCGCCTTCTTCGCGAGCGCGGCCGCGAGCTTCGGATTCGACGCCGCGAGCTCCCGGACGAATTTCTCGAGCAGCTTCGCGCCGTCGCCGCGCTCCAGCGGCACGTCGAACGAGCAGAGGCGCTCGGCCAGTTCCCGGAGGGACTTCAGGTCGACCTTGCGCAGGACCTCCTGCCACTGGCGCGGACGACGCGCCGACGGCCCCAACTCCTCGTCGAGCCAGCGCGGCCAGGCCTCGTCGAAGCGCTTCCGGAAGACGCTGCCCTCGTCGACCTCGAAATCCGGCGCGACGCCGGCCTCGATCGGATACTGCCGGAGCAGGTGCGTGCAGAAGCCGTGGATGGTGCCGATCTCGGCCTTCTCGAGGTCGGCGATCGGGCCCTGCCGGCGCAGCCGCTGGCGCATCTCGTTCGCCGCCTTCTCGGTGAAGGTCAGCGCGAGGATTTTTTCGACCGGGACGTTCTCCTTCCTCACCTTGTGGAGGATCTTCTCGACGAGCAGATAGGTCTTCCCGGTGCCGGCGCCCGCGGTGACGACGACGTTCCGCGGCGACATCACCGCACGGTCGCGGTCGGGCTGGTCGGCGGGAACGGGACGGGGGCTCATTCCTCCGCCGCCTCCTCCGCGCCCAGCGCCTCTTCGGCGCGGACACGGGTCGGGAAATGCGACTTGCGGCACACGGTCCGGAAGTCGCAGTAGCGGCAATGGTCGCCGGGACGGATCAGGAACTCGCCGGCGGCGATCCGCTCGAGGTAGGACCTCAGGTGGGCCTCGAAGTCCGGGCGGCGCTCCCACATCTCGCCGGTCAGCTCCTTCTCCCATTCCTCCCCTTCGAAGATCTCTTCGAGGAAGTAATAGGCGAACTTGGAGGCGTCGGCCGGCGCCTTCAGCATCTGCTGCGCGAGCAGGAAATAGAGCGGGGGCTGGAGATACTTGCCCTTGTCGAAGACCCCCTTCTCCATGTCGAGGCCGTATTTCCCGCCGCTGCGCTTGTAGTCGACGACCCGGAATGCGCCCCCCGCGGCGAGATCCAGCCGGTCGGCATAGCCGCGGAATTTGACGGTCTTCCGGCCTCCGGCGTCGATCGGCAGTTCTCCCTCCAGCAGCACCTCGTGCTGCTTCGGCTTGAAGGTGGTGCAATCGTCGGCGTCGACGACGGCGCGCAGCACGGCCTCGAGATGCTCGCGCTCGACCTCCCAGAGGACGGGATAACGGATGGTCCGCGTCGCTTCGAAGTCCGCGAACGCCTCCTTGAGGCGGCCGTCGAAGTCGCCGGTCTTATGGTACTGCTCGAGGAAGGCGTGGTAGAAGTCGCCGACCTCGAGGGGCGTGATCATCGTTTCGCCTTCCGGCTCCTCAAGCGCCTGGAGGTCGAGCATCCCGTGTGCGAAGTACTTGAAGGGGCACTCGGCCAGCCGCTCCAGCGAGGTCGGCGAAATCCCGTATCCCGCCAGCTGCGGCCAGTAAGTGCGGGTGTCCACGAGGCCGTCATAGGGCGTCGGCTTCCCGCGCTGCTCGACCGAGCCGAGGAACGCCGTCGCGTTGACGAGCATCCGCACGTCCCAGCCCAGCGCGCGCCCCAGCGCCTCCCCCTGGCCCGTGCGCAGCGACGCCTCGCGCGGGGTCAGGATCTCGAACTCCGCCTGGGCGAGGCGCAGCGACGGGCGCCGCTCGATCCTGCCGGAGTCCTCCTCGGGCTTCGGCAGGAACGGCGACGAGATCTGCAGCCGCCCCTTCTCGTCCGAGCGCTGGTAGATGAACACCGTCTCGTCGGCGGACGACTCGAGCAGGGTGAAGAGCAGGCGCTCCTCGTCGTAACCGTCGCGCTTCCTGGGGATGCGGCAGCCCAGGCGCGCGTCCAGCCGGCTGCGGACGGGGTCGCTCAGGAACGCGTCCTGCAGGATGAAGCGCGGGAAGAATCGCTCGTTCATGCCGAGCACGAGGAGGGCGCGATACGAACTGCCGCGCGCGGCCATGGCGTCGAGGACGCGGACGCCGGTCCTTCCGCCCGCGGGTTCCGACAGGCCGGCGAAGATCTCGAGCAGCGCCTCGCGCGGGTCGTCGAGCGCGAAGCCGTCCAGCATCTCGAGCCGGGCGATGGCGGCCTCGACGCGCGGGTCGGGCTCGAGGAAGCGGCGGACACGGTCCAGCGCCCACGCGGCCCAGGCCTTCCACCCGGTCGCGGGCGGCGGCGGCGCGTCGAGCAGGGCGCGGATCGAGTCCCAGAAAAGATCGACTTCGACGCGCGGAAGCACGAACGGCTTCGCGCCCGCGCGGCGCCCCTTGTTGTTGATCCAGTCCTTCCCCGCCGCGGCGCCCAGGCGACGCCGCCATTCGTCCGCGCCCGTCCCGATGCCCATCAGGCGCGACGCCGGGTCCCAAAGCGCGCGGTCGCCGCGCCGGTCCTTCATATAGGGGGAGCGCAGGAGGTCGAGGACGTGGGCGCGGTCGAAATCGTCGATCGTGAACAGCAGCCGCGCCGCCTTGATGGCGGGATCGCGCGCCAGGGGCCGCGTCGCGCTCGACGTATACGGGATCCGGTGCTCGCGGAACAGCGAATCGATCGGATCCAGATAGGGGTCGAGCGTGCGCGCGACGACTCCGACGTCGGCGAAGTCGAAACCGCGGTCGACGAAGCGGAGGATCTCCTTGGCGGCGGCCCAGACTTCGTCGTGAGCGCCGGACGTGGAGATCTGCGCCACGCGGGCGGGCGGCGGCGGCTCGGGGAGCCGCATGACCCGGGACGCCATCGGGGCGATGATCTCCTGCAGGAAGGGGCGCGCGAACGCATAGCCCGACGTGTCGAGGTAGGGGAAGAAAACCGTGCACGGCACGCGGCGCTGAACTTCGCGGAGCAGGTCGAGCTGGTTCTGGTCGAGGTCGTAGAAGCCGTAATACAGCACGTGCCTGAACCCGGCGACGACCGCCGACTTCGGCGCGCACTCGGCGGCGAGGCGGACCACGTCGGAGCGTTCGTGCAGCTTGCGGCGGCGCAGTTCCTCGGAATAGCGCTTGTACAGCGAGAAGATCTCGGCCAGCTTCGGGGTCTCCTCGACCCCCAGGTCCTCCTCGACGAGGAACTTCAGGGCCAGGTCCGGGACGACGGCGCCGGCCTTGAGCTCGTGGAGGACGCCCAGCAGGGCCGAGGGCGGAGCGTTCAGCGCGCGGGAGAGATAGGGCTCCCTGGCGAAGTGCAGGCGCAGGATGGCGCGAAGCAGCCGCTGGGGGACGAGGTCGTCGAGCAGGAGGGTGAAGCCTTTGGCGGCGTCTTCCTCGTAGATCGTGCGCGCGAACGAGAAGAGGTTGAAGAAGCGGACGGCGGCGAAGCCCTCCGGGACGGCGTCGAGGGCGAGTTCCTTCAGACGGTCGGCGATGCGCTTGGACGGGGCGATGACGGCGAGCGGGGCGAGGGGGTCGTCGCCGCGGATCCGGGCGAAGGTTTCCTTGAACGCGCCTTCCAGCGCGGGCCGGAACGGACCGACCACCAGGTCCATGAGTCCCATGATACGAGACTATCCTGCTGCTGCGACAGAATATGACACAGCAGTCGGAGTCTGCGGAGACCGCGCCGCTTAGACGGCGTGGCGGTCGGTGGAGCGCCGCGTGCCGGTGCGCTTGCGGTAGGCCGCCGCCGAATCGATGGGCTCGTTCGTCAGGTCCTGAAGGCAGGTCAGGTTGACGCAGAACCCCGAGTTGCGGAGGATTTCCGCGATCCGTTCGGGCGACTCGTACTTCTCGCCGCACGACGGACACACGATCGAAACGGCCGTGCTGGTGGGATGTTCCCCAGTCATGCTCATCTTGGGCCCCCCTCCTATCTCCGTTGAATGGATGATAATATCTTGCGGATTCGGGTCAAGACCAAACTGCATTCCCGGCCCTTATGGGGCGTTCATGGGAGGACCCGGCGTGAAGGGGGGATGGTATCCGCTGGTGGACGATTATAGAAATGCCGTTCGCGACTCGCTGGCGGACCCCGCTTCGTTCCTGAACATCTCAGTCCTTCCGACCTTGTCACCTCCGAAAACTTAGCAATCGAATTCTCCATTGATCGGCCTCGACGGCGAGGCGGCTGCTCTTTGACAATCGGGAAGCTCGGACGGACCTATGCGTAGTAGGGCCTACAATCTCGGCCTATCGGATGAGATTGAACGTTGAAGCCAGAAGTACCAAGTGTGTGAGCGTGTTCGCGCCTTCGTGCGCGATAGGGGACAGACTGCGGAGCCCCTCCCCCATTCTCCAAGATACTCCTTCGTGGGCGTCTCGGGGAGGGGGCTCCCCTGCCTCCGACCTTGGCCAGCACCCCCGGCGGTGCAAAGGCTGAGGTTCCTAGAAAGATTTAGCGTCCCTTTTCTATATGCCTCTCGAGTTATGGGAGGCATTGAAGCCCGGTGACGAGATGCGAGAGTGGAGAACTCGCAGCGTCGCCAATGACCAATCCGGTTCCGAAAGCGCGATGGCACCAGCGGACGGCGTCAGGGATGCCGCCCGTCCGCCGCCTTCGTCGCCTCAAACTTCACGGAACTCGCGCCGAACGTGACCTTCGGGTCCGGGGTCGGTACGGGTCGACCGGGGTTTGGGGTCGGGAACCGTGTACGAAGCCAGGCATCCCAATCAACGTAGTTACCCGTCTTCGGGGCCGATGGACCTGCCCGGTCCATCGGCCTGCGTCGAGTCGGGCCCCTGAGCCTCAAGGCGAAGGGGTCCGGCGCGGCGCATGGGTGGCGAACGACATAGATCCGTCCGGGCGCAAAGCGGGAGATTCGGTGGTCTGGGGATGGGCTTGCCCGTTCCTGGCTCCTGCTCCGAGTCCCATGGCAACTCCGGGCTCGGTCAACAAGGCGGGGCCGCGCGTGGCTCCGAGGGGTTCCAGGCGTGCAGGAAACGGCCGTAGGCTGTTTCCTGCACGGGGTTACGCGGTGCTTCCCGAGAAATAGCACCGTCTTTCCACGGGTTTCGCTGCTTCGGCGCGGAATCCAGCTCTGAACAACTGCAATATTCGCGCGAAAACGAAGGAGCCACCCCAATGGGCAGGCGGGGAAAGTCTGCCCCGAGGGTGGAGCGTCGAAAACCTGGAGGAGGCGGGAAATGGGCATTTCGAGGATGAAAGACGAGCTTCATGCGCGGCTATGGGGAGCGCAACAGCGCTGGTTCACCCTCAAGGATCAGGGGCTGACCAAGGATGACCTCAAAATGCAGGGCATCCGAGAGCGCGGGGACATGTTCCACGCGACGCGGGCCATCCTCTTCACCGGCGCTACCCGGCTGGCCTACGAGCGCGAACTGAAGCGCTTCTTGGACTATGCCCACACCGTTCGAGGCAAAGCGGAAAACAGCCAGATCGACAAGAAGGATTTCAGGGCGTATATGGAGGCCAGATTGGCCCAAGGAGGGGCCAGGACCGAGATGAACAAGATCCGGGCCGCCATCGTGAAGTTCGGTGCCCTGTATGGTAAGTGGGAATCTTTCCACGCACTCTCGAAGAAGCTGGGCAAGAAGATCCGGGAGCTCTCCCGCGTGGGCCAGCTTCGAGGCCCTGCGCGGCCGCACGTCAGCCCTGAGGTGCGCCAAGCCATATCGGTCCGTCTGCGAGCCTTGGACGCCAAGGCCGAGGTCAGGAGCGGCGTACCTCGGGGTTACGCCCTCGCCCTCGAACTTCAAAAGGAGGCGAGCCTCCGTTCGATCGAGGCCACCGACCGGTTCGGCCGTAGTTCCCTCGCCGGGCTCCAGGGGCACAAGGGAAGAATCTCCATCCTCGGGAAAGGCGGAAGGGTCCGGACGGCGCTCATTTCGACCCACCTGTATCGGCGCCTGGAGTCCCACTTCGAGCGCTGCAAGGCGGCGGCTCTGGCGCCCCGCCGCGCATACCAGGTGGCGCTCCGCCGGGCGACCTTGGCGGTTGGCGGCAAGTCCACCGGCAGTCATTCCCACCGACGGACCTCCGCGGTCGAGGAGAAGAATGCGAGGTACCAAGACTATTTGAAGAAAGGTAAGACTAAGGTGGAGGCGCGGAGGAAGGCGGTCGAGGAGACGGTGGAACACCTCGGGCACTCCCAAAACCGGAGGGATCAGGCGGCAGCCTATTTGCGCAGAGGGTTCACGGTATCAGGAACAATTTAGAGAAATAGGAACTGACTGCCGCGTGATCGGAAGGGTCAGTTCCGCGTCGACTAACTCATGAAACATCTGCATCATTGCCGGGAGTGACACATGTACGTTGCTTCCTTTCGGCGGTGATTTCGGGAAGGATACAGACGTCGACCGTCGCCAGCTCTATACTCTTCAAAAGAGGGGGGGCTTCGAACCGGGACGATCAAGGATTGAGAGGAAGCTCGGCCTTCGAGCAAGGGATCGTCTGCCCTCTGGCATTTGATTCACGAAGTTGCTTCAAAAGGATCCTCATGAGGTTTCGTGTCCGAGCTGGGATCGTCCTGCAGGTATCGCCTCCGCTGTCTCTTCTACTCTGGCGGGTGTCCAGGCATTCACCCAAGATGTGGCTTCTCGACATCGTAATCCTGCTAGCCCTCTTTTGGCTTTGCGTTGCTCTGGACCAGACTAATCGAGTCTGGCGTTTTGCTGCCGTGACGATCTCCATTCTCATTACGGCGAACTACTGCTGGGGGGCGATGGTCAATTTGCTCGCGTGGTGGACACAATAACCATGATTCTTCCCGTCATTAGTATGGCTATTGCAAACGCCAGCGTCGCACTGTGCGCAGCTGCGCTTCAACGACGAGTGGTCACCGGCGATCGAGCTATCGATACCCTGGTCTTTCTGCTAATTCGGCTCCTCTTGATCTCTGCAATCGTGCTCTTCTTTGGCGTTCTTCGAGTGCTTTCTTCGGGTCCCATCTTGAGCTTTACTCTCGTATTGCTCGTGGTACTCCTCGCAAAAGGGGAGCATCGACACCTCTTGCCATTTTCGATATCGATTCCACGGATCTGGATGGTCGCTTTTGGAACCCTGCTCCTTCGGGCCTTCATTCAGTCGTGGTGCTTCGCACCCTACAACGCTGACTGTCTCTCGTACCATCTTCCGAAAGTTGCTCAGTGGATCCATGGTCGATCCATCATCACAGACCTCGGTCCTGATTCACATTCGACGTTTCCAGCCGGCTTTGAGCTCTTGGAGGCGTGGTGGACGGTTTTCAATCATCATGACGTCCTGATTGAGTTTGCTGGCATCGAATGGTGGATCATCGGGGGTGTTGCCGTCTACGGTCTTGCCCAATACGCTGGCCTTTCCCGAAATAGTTCGTACTTTGGTGCATTCTTCTACGCCCTGACGCCGGGAATCGCAGTTCAGTCGACATCCTGCCTAAATGATGGGGCTGTCGCTTCTGCATTATTGGCCTCGCTGCTGCTTGCATGTCGAGGCGAATCCTGGGCTCTCTTGGTCATGAGTGTGGGGTTGGGGATTGGAATAAAGCCCGTCTACGCGTTCGCCCTGCCGCCCATCACCATTCTCTATCTGGTCGTCGCAGGATTACCGAACAGGAATGGAAAGGCGGTCGGTACGTTGAGTGTCGCTCTCGCTGGCAGCGCCATCCTGGTGGGTGCCTTCTGGTATATCCGGAATTTGCTTTGGCTCGGGAATCCGATTTATCCCATCGCATCAGGGGGGCTCTCCGATGCGTTCGGAAATATTCAGTTGGGGTTCAATCTCTCATCCCTGCGCTTGAGCTTCGTTTCATTGGTTGAGGACCGAGTATGGGATCGCCGGATTCCAATGAGCCCAGTTCTGCCGCATCTCGCCGGGTGGGGAAGCGTGAACCTCGCCCTCGGAATGCCTGGTCTTCTGACGGGAGCTCAAGGAGATGTTCGGATTCGGAGGCTCGCCTGGACGGCCATTGGCTCTGCGGCCCTGATCTTCTCCCTGGTCGCCTATGATCCATGGAACGCCAGGTTTGTACTGTTCCTTGCCGGGTTGCTCTCTGTTGGAGCAGCGTGGCTGGTAGCGAGAATGCCTGCGGTTGGGGCTCTCGCTGGCATCGGACTCTTCATAAACTTCATTCTGACGATGCTGCCGGCTGAGATCCCTCCCAACGACTTCAAGATCCTGTGGAGTCGGTCCTGGACCGAAAGATCTACGCTGGTCACCACGTCAGAAGTGCCGCGCGCCATCACGCGTATAGGTTGTTTTGTAGACACCCGGAAACCTGTTTACTGCCTTTTCACCCCGGACTTTTCCCGAACCGTTGTGTACCTCAGGCCATCGTCCAGTCAGGAATTGCTGGAGATGATGAAAGGCGAAAGCTTAAAGTACTTGTATGCAGAACCGGAGCTCCCGGCCGGGCGATCGGTGTTGCTCACCTGCATCAAGCGCGGATCTCTCGTGCGGAGGGGAGAGGGGGTCTTCGAACTCTCAGATGAGGCGCCCCTCAAATCTCCATGAGGGGGGTGACGGCATGCTAGAATTTTTGCCGCGCACAAGATAAAGTGTCTTAAGGAAAGTGAACCTTTCTATGGAGTCTTCGTTTACCGGTCCGGTGCGGCAATGACTGTCGCTCTGAAACAACGGCAACTGTATATCTTGGTTTCTTTTATCTCTTTCCTGGTGACCGTCGTTGCGGTGCATCGGTACTTCAAGGCGGACTATGGTGAAATAGCAGCTCGCCATTCGAACCTTGGAGGAGACCCGCCGCCTGAAGCTTCCCTGATCGCGGACACCTCCTCCAACCCGTCCAGTGGTCCGATTCCGTCCTCGACGCTGAAGAATGAAGTGACGGACTTGGTGCGACGGATGATACAGGCGTATGCTGCCGGCGATCTGGACCTGTTCGCCCAGCTTCGAGAAAAGCTTGCCGATTATGGCAATTCAATTCAATGGATTCTGAAGGATCTGGCCGAAAGCACCAAAGATCGTGATGAGCTAGTGCAACTGCTGTCGCTCCTGGTAGAGGTCGGATCTAGTGAACTCTCCCCCTACCTGGCCCAATTCGTGTGGGGCAATGGCCGCTTAGGTCCGGAAAACTTTTCCGTCGGACTTCTCATTGCGAAACGCCTGGGAGGATGGAAGCAGCTTGACAAGATCCCTGGGTTGCAATCAGTCCTTACTGGAAACGCTCCTCCTCAATTGAAGAAGATTCTCATTGAACAGATTCCTACCCTCGGTCCAGAGAAGGCAGAGTCGATATTGTTGGCGGTCCTTTTCGATTCGACCCTTGCAGATCAGCTGGGAGTTCTTGGTGAGTCCTTGTCGAAAGTGGGCAGTCCTGGTGCAGCGGAAGCCCTTCTTCAGCGCTGGCTCGCAGTCTGGAATGAGAAACTTCCGGGGTTGGAGGCGAGCGTCATGCTCTATTACCTGGGCAAGTTTGATCCCGCCATATGTTCGAAGGCGTATGAGCAGTTCGTTCGAGATGAAAAGAATCCTTCGAAGAAGAACTTGTTCGTTGCTTCGGTTCTGTCCGGAATGCCCGAGGATCTTCGAAATCGCTTCGTAGCGGACATCTTTTCTGCGGGGGATTGGACTCTCCAACAGCAGACGCTGATGGTTCTTCAGAAGGGTAATGATCCGCGCAGTCGGGAGTTGATTTCCCAGCTGATGAGCACGCTGACGGATCCGGAGCGGATTCTTACGGCGGCCAATCTCCTTACTCGCCGGGGAGATTGGGCTGATTTACAGTCTGTCGTGATTGATCGCTATCAGAACTGTCCGACGGAGAGTTCTAGGATGAAGCTCGGCGCAGTTCTCGCGCGAGGAGACTCGCTGCCTGATGCGCTATCGAAGCAGCTCTATCAGGATGCTGTGAAAAGCCTCGACCATGCTGACCCAGGAGTAGCCAATTCGGCGATACTGATCGCCACGGCCTTGGCCGGTCAGCAGAATGATCCTATTGACATCTGCAGCTCCTATTACGACCGATATTCAAACCGTCCCGGAGTGGCTGAGAATCTGGCCCGCGCCTTATCGCCCTATTCAGTAGATCCAAAGGCACGCATTGTTCTGACGGACATCGCCAAGAATAGCGAGAGCGAACTGGCTTCTGTCCGGGCATACCAATCGCTCCTCAATACCGCCAGCGGGGTCGAATGGGATCAGGCTGCGGAGGTCGCAACGTCGACAGCGAGAACTTCGATTGTGAGTATGTTCGTGCATCAGATGACCACGGAGGCAACCGACGAATCTCTTTTGCGCGCGAGAACTGCAGTTGAGCAGAATCGGTCACTCCCTCCAGCATTTAGGGCGGAAATGTTAAATATGATTGAAACAGGCGGAAAAAATAGGTAGTCTCTCGAGGGTAGGAGAGGTGACTCGTGCAAAAAATCGACGCTTCCTCGCTGCTTGTGTATGTGGGTGCCGGCATCATCGCTGGTCTGATGGCTGGTGCAGTGTCGACCAGGGCATTTGCAAATCCTCCCACTCCCATCGATCAGATGGTGCCCGCTCTTCCCGTCCCGATTCAAGGGAACGGTAGTCCTCGAACTGTAGGCGCAGGCCTTGAATGGGGCGTCCCCTTGGTGACCACCGGAGCGGCGTCGCGAGGATTCGTCCCAGGGCCCGACAATCGCACTGTGACCGGCGCGGCATCACGGATCAGGGGATTTCGTCACAATGCCACTGACAACCACAGCGGTGATTATACGATTTTCATTTTCGGTCTGGGAACTGCAAATACTGTGAAGGGGCCTCGTAACCAAGTCCGGTCGTGGCTCAGTTCCAAGGTGACAGTTGGCTATAATGTAATCATCAATGTGGATGGCGCCGTCTTCAATTTAACTGGCGGCGGGATAAACAAGATCTCGGCGGAGGCAGTCAGCCAGCCTTTTGACGGAAAGCCAAGAAACAGCGCCTCACTTGCCGCTCAGGTACCCAATACTCCCATTCTGGATATTTTTACAAAGAATATTCCGCAGTGGAATATGACATTCTTTGCCGATGTTGAACTGTTCGCAGAGAGCGAGGTCAATGTAATCGTGGGGCCTGCGAGCGCAAACAGCGGTTGCAGCATTAATGCGACCATGTCTGTAAATAGTTCCCCGTAGCCGGGGGCAGTTTTTCGCTGTCCGACCGGAAGACGGTCCAGGATTCGATTCAGAAGACCGAAGTGCTCCGGCGCTCTTGAAGAGATAGTCCTGGCCCGATGGGAGTGAACCCCGAGGGCCCTATCGCAGGAATCGCAAGGTGCCCTGGACCGGCGTAACCCGCAGGTGGTCGATTGCAAAGACAGTTTCCCACGCTCCTAGGTAAAGCGTCCGCGAATCCGGTGCTTCCCAGTGCTCCGCGATGAAGAGTGGACCGCGCGGGCCGATGTAATCGATGATCCGGAAGCTGTCAACCGAAACGGTGAGGCGAGACTTTCGCACTGCGATCTGAAGCTGAGCGGGCTTGTCTTTGGCAAAGACGTGGCCCTCGAAGAACGTCACGCCAAGCGGCGTAACGCCGTGGCCGCCACCCTTGACTTCCATCCAACTCGCTTTGCCGGCGTTGCCGTCCAGGATGATCTGGCACTGCCGGCCCTGGTAGACGAGCCCCAACATGAGGGCGTCGTCTTTCTCCGTCCGGGTGATTGCGCCCTCGAGATCGTACTCCTCCGGCGGAAGGCAGGGGATCTGGAGACGGGCCCACTTATCCGCCGGAGTGAGCAGGCGGCCGTCCCTCATCGTCCAGGTGCCGGCGATCCCGTCTTTCAGGGGATCGATCCGCTCAAGCAGCGGAATGGTGTCTTTGCCCAGCGCCGGCACCGGCACAGGCACGGGCGCAGGGTGGACCGGCGCGGGAGCCTTGGAGGAAGTCCCCTTCTCACTCCCGGTGGCGGCCTTCTGTTCCGAGGAGCTGTCCGACTCGTGGAGCCAGCCTCGGACAATGTAGGCTCCAAAGAGGAGGAGCGAGCCGAAGAGGAGGATGTTGAGGTGCCGCCGGGACAGGTTCATCCCAGGCCCTTCATCTTCAGAACCTCGAGCACCATGGCGGACGCGTCCCGCAGAGGGCGGACCCGCGAATTTGAGGAATTGGCCCAGCGAACCGGGACTTCCACGATCCGATAACCCAGCCGCCTTGCCCACAGGAGCGCCTCGACGTCGAACGCGAAACCCCGGGTCTTCAGGCGCGAGAAGATCCGACGCGCCTCTACCAACCGAAAGAGCTTGAATCCGCATTGAGTGTCCGAAAAGCCGCGCACCCCCAGCAGGCCGATCACCAGGTTGAAGACGCGGCCTAGGTACCGGCGGCTGAGCGGCTGTCTCACGTCGATGTGCGACAGGGCGAGGTAGCGGGAGGCAATGGCAACTTGAGCGCCCCCCTCTATGGCTCCCTGTAGACCGGCTAGCTCCTCGATCGGGGTGGAAAGATCCGCGTCAGTGAAGAGCACCGCCTCCCCACGGGCCTGGAGTGCCCCCGCGCGGACGGCGAACCCTTTCCCGCGGTTCTCGCTGTAGCTGAGAACGCGGAGCTCCGGCAACCGATCCGCAAGGCCCCGCGCGACCGCCAGGGTCCCGTCCCGGCTGCCGTCGTCCACAACGATGATTTCGAACGGCTCGCCAGCGTCCCGCAGGTAGTCGTGAATCCGAAGGATGGTCGGAGTCAGGCGGTTCTCCTCGTTGTACGCGGGAACGACTACGGAAATCGCCCAGAAACCCGGCGCCCCGGGGCGCCGGTCTACCGGGTTCGGGGCCCGTGCCACGTCCGACATGAGGGAGACCAGCATATCTAAGTTTCGGATAAATGCAACCCACAGGTTTTCTACCGCGGTACGCCAGGAGGAGGCGTCCAGCGTTCAGGGAGGTGATAAAGGAGGATCGAGTGGCCAATCGTGGCCGTGGGCTCCCGATCGCCCAGCCGAAGTCGATAGTAGTCGTAATTCTCCCCGAGCACGACCCCGGAATAGTTTGTGGCGCTCACCGCGATCCAGTCGCCGCCCTCCAGGGGCGGGCTCGCCTGGGCCCACTCGGGTTCGTACTGCTGGTACATGTTGGCAGCCATGAGCCTTTCGTGGGGAACTCCTCGATAGCGGCAACTGTCGTTGCCAAAATAGGCGAGCTTGACCTTCCGGATCCCCTGGCGGTCCATCCAGGTTCGAAGCCGGCCAAGATCCTGACCCCAATCCAGGTTCGAATCGGTCAACATGACATGCGGAGAGGCGACTGCCCTCGAAGGGACGTTGAAGTAGGCGAGATAATAGGGACCGGCGAGCAGCACTTCGAGCCCCAAAACAGCAAGCAGCCCCACTATCGCAACCTTCCGTCCGAGACCGGGGTCCTCCCCCCGCGCGCCCACGGCCACCCTTCCCGCCAAGACGATCATCATCGGGAAGACGGGCATCATATGCCGCAGGCCGATCATGATATTCCCCGCGCAGGCGACAACCCAGTACATGATGACGGGAATGACGAGAAAGTGCGCCGACGATTGGCCATCGCCCCGGCGGGTCAGGGCGAGGATGAATCCCACGATCATCAGAAAGAGCGCCGCGACCGGCGTCTTCACCAGGAACGCGAAGGGGAAATACCACCACCAGCCGACGGGGGATCGGAGCCCGCAGGCGTACGCGGATCTCGACTGCGCATTCTCGAACATGTACCCAAATCCATGGAGGTAGGCTTCCGGGAGTAGGTGGTGGCGCCTGGCCACCGCGAGCGCCTTCCCCACGCCAGAATGCTCTGTCCTCCCGAAGCGCCACTCTAGCTCGAAGCCGGGATCCCGCGCCGCTCGGTAGCGGAGCCCGTAACAAAGCCATATCTCGAGCACCGCGACCGCACCGACGAGGAGCAGGCCACCAGCGCGTCGGGTGGCGGAAAGGACGAGCGCCTTGCCTCCCTCCCTCCGCAACTGCCAGAGCGACGGAATCCAGCGCGTCGCGAGGAACCACAGCATCGGCGGAAGGAGGAGGACCGCGCTGTATTTCACCACGAGGGCAGCCCCGAAGATAGCGCCGCAGCCCAGACACCGACCGAGCGTCGGCCGGTCGGCCAGCTTCAGGAAGCCCCACGCCGAAAGCAGCATCATGGCCGCGACCGGGACGTCGGTGGTCACCAAATGGGTGTGCCCCAGGACCATTGGCAGCAACGTCGTCAGCACGGCAGATAGAAGCGCGGCCGACGGACCGTAGAGCCCGCGCGCGATGCCGTATACCGAGCTGATCAGGAGCAGCCCCCAGGGGACCATGAAGAGCCTGCTCCAGAAAAGGATCCGACCTGCCTCATTCCCGCTCGTGAAGAGGAAGCGGTAGCCGAACTGCCACTGCCGCCCCAAGGCCCAATCGTCTGTTGCGGGCCAGTGAAGATCCATGAGCCGCAGCGGAAGCGCCGCCAGGGCCTTGGTCAAGATCGGATGCTCGGTGTTGAGACGGAAGTCCCCCCTGACGAGGTAGGTCCACCCCGAGGACAGGTGCACTAACTCGTCGGTTGTAATGGATTCGTCGTGCATCTCCCAGAAGGACAGCCCGAAAAAGGCTCCGAAGCAGGTCCCGAGCAGAAGCAGCGAAGGCAGTCGGGCGACCCGGTCCCACCCGGCTGCGATCCGAACTAAGACAAGCATGCCCTATTTACAAGGTCCTGCAGCCGCGGTTCAAGAGAAGTTCGATGGAGCGGAGCTTCCATCAGCCCGTCGGCAGTGGTTATCAATAGGTTCCGCTCGATCCCCTGAACTCTTAGTGACAGTTCTTGGATCCTAAAAAACCATACCCGGTGTTCGTTACGGACGGTTCCCAGAAGACTCTAAAGCTTAAAAGCCTCGATCACCAATGCCACAAATTACTGGAGATCAACAGGTAAGGGAATAACAAATATTCGACACTTCACCTTGACGATTCGGCCATCGTCGGCGTTAATGCTGCCGAAAGCTGTATCGTTCTTTGTTAACCGCCACGGAAGTATGGCAGTCGTGGTGGAGAAGCGGGGGGCACCTCTTCGTGCAAGCATCGAGGAGGCTAAACAAGTATTAGCCGGTCTGTCTGCCGACCTGATTTCGAGACCGGCGTGTAGCTATGATCCACAGCGTCAGGGCTCCATGGATCACGCGTTGCCTTAGTGCTCCCATCGTGCGGACCACGGGGACGCGGAATAAGCAGTTCCGAGCACGAAACACGCGCCGCTCCTGCCTATTAGCCAGGAGTGGCGTTGGATGTAGGTAGTAGGCCTAAACTCGCGCTCCGAAGTAGCAGCCGCTAGCCACGGCTTGCGGGATGCCGAGATCAACTAGTCGAACACCTCCGGGTGTTCTCTAAACAGTGCAAGGATGCCGTTGAGCATCCTCACTCCATGCCGTCACGTCCGATATTGACCGGACGTGACTCGATGTCACGCGGACCACCGAGTCCGTTGGATGTAACCCGTACCCTTTCGAGGGTTCACCGCCCCCCATTCCCCCACGCCACGGATGCGGGAGTATCCCCGCATTTGTGCGTAGTAAGGTGAACTCTTGGAGTCTGTTTGAAGGGGCATGGGTCATGTCTATTACCCTCGCACATCAGCTCGTTCCGTATTATGCCCAAGCTGAGGAAGCTCTTGCGGCATCCTTTCTCTTCCACAGGGGTGTGGAAGCCGCCGACATCGTGCAGGAAGTCGCGTTGTACTTCTGCACGAAGCTCCCCTTGGTGCGCTCCGATCTCGAGAAGTTTCTTCCCTGGTTTCTCAAACGCGCCTGCCAGCATCGGGCCATCGATCATTACCGCGCCTGGAAGCGGTATGAGCCCCGTCACTGCGCCCACGAGGACGAACTGCATCCGTCGAGGCACCTCACCCCTCTGGCCGAGGTAATCTCGAGCGAGGGCCGGAAAAAGATCCTGAAATGCCTGACTGGCGAGCAGCGGGAAGTCGCCGAGCTTGTCGAGGACGGCTACTCCGTGGCCGAAATCGCCATCCAGCTCTGGATCACCGAGTCGGCAGTCCGCATGCGACTCTTCGCTGCCAGGAAACGTCTTCAAGAAGGCGCAGCCTGAATGGCACAGAGGTGGGAGGAAGTCCGTGACCGACGGATTCAGAAAATGAAAAGGACGAGGGAAAACATCATGAGCACCTGGGACGTGAACCTCATCTGCAGCATCATCGAAGGGGCAATTTCCTGTTTCAGTCACGCGCATCCCGAGTGCGCCATACCGCGACAGAATTGGCGGTCCATCTCAAAGCGGGCCGCTCGGATCATCATCAATGAGCACCGGAAGCGCTTCGGCAGCCCGGTCGACCGCCTGGTCGTCCAGCACGTTGCCCGACGCGTCATGCGGCTCCTGGAGAGATCGCAGCGGCGGGCCGCGTAGGGTTGGGGTTTCAGCGTCAACTTGAGAGGGAATGATCCGATGTCCATGAAGAACTGGGGCGAGCTCGCCCCTTACGTCGATGAAGCGCAGAAGATCCTGCGTGAGAAGTTCAAGTTCAGCGCGGATGGGGCGGAAGGGATCCTTTCGAAAGCGCTTTGGGCCATCGCCAGACTGCCGGAAGTCGAGAAGCTCCAGAATCCCCGGAGGGTGCTTCTGAGCATGGTTCGGAAACTCGCGGCGAAGGAGCGCAGGGAAGAAAAGGCCTGGGCGACCCGGAACAGGAACCAGTGAGACCGGTTGGGGGCCGGGGGACCGTTGTTTGGTCCCTCGGCTCTCCAACCCATCCTTTTGGAGTGTTGGAATGAATTGTCCTGAACTTCTCAATCCTAAAGTTGTTCAAGAAGGTGTCGGCGCAAGTGGCGACGACAGGGGTGTCGAACCATCCCTGCTTTGGGGCGAGGAGGAATGCAGAAACGTCGTAGCGTTCTTCACACTTCTCGACCAATGGGACCGCGACCTGAACGCAAAGAAACAGGTGGCATGATGAAAGGCGTCCTCTACGTCCGGGTTTCCTCCAAAGAACAGGAGGAAGAGGGCTACTCGGTCGATTCCCAAGTCGAGCACGGTATCGGCTATGCTCGCCGTCAGGGGATCGAGATCGTCAAGACCTGGACGATTGCCGAGTCTGCCAAAGGCGAGGATCGCGAAGGCTTCGCCGAACTGATCGCCTACGTGCGGTCTCATCCTGACGTCAAGGCCATGATCTTCGAGAAAGCCGACCGCATGACCCGAAACTACCACGACCTGGTGCGGGTCTATGACGTCATCGAGAAACACGACAAAGAGGCGCACTTCTTCAAGGAAGGCTTCCACATCTCTCGGAACTCGAAGTCCTCCGAAAAGCTCAGGCTGGATATTCAGGTCGTCCTGGCCCGGAACTACATCAACAACCTCTCCGAAGAGGTCACGAAGGGGATGGACCAGAAGGTCAAGAAGGGCGGATTCCCGGCGGTCGCGCCAACAGGGTACCTGAACAATGTGGCGACGCGTGAAATCGTGGTCGATCCGAAGCAAAGCCTGATCGTCCGCAAGATGTACGAGACCTACGCCACAGGACGCTATTCGCTCTGGGACATGACCAAGGTTGCCCAGCAGGAAGGGCTCGAACATCCCTTCCACAAGAAAGCAATTGGACGGAGCGGTATCTACCGCATTCTGACCAACCCGTTCTACTACGGCCTGATCCAATGGAACGGGCTGTCAGTGATGGGCAAGCATGAGCCCTTGGTATCCAAGACCCTCTTCGACCGGGTTCAGATGCTTCTCGGGGGCCAGAAGCCCCAGCCCAAGACGAAGAACTTTGCTTTCGCAGGATTCGCCGTGTGCGGACATTGCGGGTCTGCGATCACGGCCGAGATTCACCACAAGAAGCAGAAGAACGGCGTGAAGCGGACCTACACCTACTACCGCTGCACGGGCTGGAAGAACCAAGGCAAGATTTGCGACGGCTCCCATATCTCGGAGGGGGATCTCGTCGCCCAGCTCGGTCAGCCCTTGAAGGGACTGACGGTCGACGCTCCGACGCTCCTCAAGATTCGCCAGGCCCTCAAGGAGAGCTTGAAAGGGGAGAAGGAATACCACGGCGAGCGGGTCGCCGCGCTGAGGGCTGAAGCGACGCGCCTGGAGGGATGGATCGAGAAGGCTTACGCGGATCGCCTGGATGGAATCCTGTCGCCTGATGAGTACAAGGCGAAGGCCGCTACTTGGAGCGCACGTCTCTTCGAGATCAGGAACGGCGTCCGCGCTCACGAGACAACGGACGCGGCCTATCTGGACCAGTCCGAGCGTATCCTTGATCTGGCGCAGCGGGCGCACGATCTTTACATGCGTCAGGCCGACAACTACGAACGGCGCAAGCTGGTCGATTCCATCATTTCTAAAGTGGTCATTTCAGACAGGAGAGCTGTATTGAACCTGCGGAAACCCTTCGAAACCCTTACCAGCCTAGCACTCGCGGTTAAATCGGGGCAGAGTCGCAGAGGATGGTATGCCCGACAGGACTTGAACCTGTAACCTTCTGGTTCGTAGCCAGACGCTCTATCCAGTTGAGCTACGGGCACCCGCTGGTGCGTGGGGTTCCTAGTGTACCCGCCGGATCTCGGTTTTCAAGGACTTCTTCAGGCGGGCATTAGGCGGCGGCTTACTGCGGGTGCGGCAGGCCGTTCGGGGCGGCGCCGGCGCCGCGGAACTCCGCCGCCCGGGGCATCCCCGACCCTTGAACCTCGACCGGAATGACCACGGTTCGGGGGATCGAGCCGGATTGCACGGCCGGGACATGGCCTCCGAGGTCCCTCGGCCTCAAACTCTCCAGCGCCTGGCGCCGCAACTGCTCGTCGTAGAAGCGACGCGTCTGATCGTTCATGTCCCGGCCCAGATCGAGCTGCTGCTGCATCATCCATCGTCGCATCATCGAATCCTGGGACATCGACCTCATCCAGCGATCCACGAGTCCATCGGCACTGCCGTCGCGGGGTCCCGGCAGGACCAACGCGGCCAGGCCGTTCAGGGTCACCGCGAGCAGGATGCCGATGAGCAGCGACAGCGTCAGCGACGACACCCACCAGCGCATCCGCGCCTGGCGGCTGCCCGGGGGAGCCTCCCAGGTCGAGCGCAGATTCCCGAGGAGACGCCGACCGCGGGATTCCGGCGGTCGGGCCGCCTTCTCCCGGGCCTCCAGCGCCCGCGTCCTTGCCGCGGGCACGCAGCGCCGGAGGATATCCGCGATCGTGCGATCGGCGATCGGCCGCCTCAGGATCTGGTCGAACCCCGCGTCATACCACTCCCTCAGCTGTCCGGGCGTCGCCTCATCGACCAGCACCGTCTTATAGACCCCCGCCATCTCCCTCGCGACGGCGGCGTCCGCGGCCTTGGAGGCGACGAAAAGTATATCGACCGGCGGATCGCTCTCGCGGACGATCGCCAGCCCCTCTTCCATCGATTGGACCCGGACCACGTCGAACCAGTCCGGGGTCAGATGCTCGACGGCCGTCAGCGAGCCGACCGCGACCAGGCGCACCTTCGGCTCCGGCGGCAGGAGAAGGACGTAGGGGATCCGCTGAGAGGGCTTGTCGGCCTCCGTGAGATCGCGGATCGCCTGTTTCAGTTCGTCGTCGTTCCACGGCTTGGTCAGCAACTGGCGCCGTCCCGCGCGGATCCGGGGCGTCACGGGCGCCGTTTCGGGGTACCCGGTCAGGATCAGCGACTTCGTCCTCGGGGAGCGCTCCTCGACGATGCGGACGACGTCGGATCCGTCCATCGCGGGCATCTTGAGGTCGGTGATCAGAAGGTCGACGTCGCGCTTCCGGACCCAGTCCAGCGCGGTCTCGGGATTGTCGGTGGTGAGCAGGTCGACCGGCTCGCGGCGCAGGAGCCGCCGGATCGCCGTCAGGACCTGCGGATCGTCGTCGAGGCAGACGACGGTACGGGCATGCAGTTCCCGCCGGGCGGTGGTATTGGCACTGACCATGCAGTTTGGAGCCGGCGCGGGGGCCGAGGTTACGGGGGATCTTGGACCTTAGCGCGCCAGCTCCACCCTGATCGCCGCCGTCGCGGCCGCCGTGCCGTAGCCCGGGCTGCTCAGGACGATCCGTTCCAGGATCGCGTCGTTCATCACCGGCACCGTGATCACGCGGATCTGACCCTGCCGCATGACACCGTCGGCCCGCTTCGAACCGGGCAGGTCCCCATTGGACGGATAGTCGAGGAAGTGCACCCCGTCCTTGAGGAAGACTTCGTCCTTCGCTCCGCCCTTGAAGTGCATCGTCAGCAGCGTGAAGCGGTTCATTCGCATCCCCATGCTATGTGGCCGCTTTGAAACAGCTTGCATGCCAGGGGATGCAATATAACTTATTCGTAATCAGACTGTTAAATACTCAAGCCCGCTGTTCATCGCGCCATCTGTAACCGGTTACGATGTCACCGTAACCATAGGGTCACAGTCCCCCACAAACAAGCCTGGCTTGTTTGTGGGAATCAGTGGAAGTTGTCTTTGAGGTCGTCCATGAGGATGCCGCCGACGTCGCCGGGGTCGTGGTACTGCCAGACCTTGATGGGACCGAAGGTCACCGTCGACATCTTCCAGGCGGCCGGCCCGCCCCAGGCCGGAAGCCAGACCCCCAGCGTCAACTGGGCGGCCATGCACGGGATGGCGCGGGTGTTCTCGCCGACCTTCTTCCCATCAATCCAGTGCACGGCCTTCACGCCGCGATGGACCGAGTACTTGTCTTTCTCGAGCCGCTTCAGCGGATTGCCGAAGTACCGCTCGAACGGCACGGCCTTGTCGCGGATCCACCAGAACCCCGACTGCTCGACCACCTGGCCGTCCGCGATCCCGTCCAGGGGCTCCAGCGCGGTGCGCCATTCGGTCGTCAACGTGTGGAAGGCGCCGTCCATCACCGCGGCGACATCGAGTTCCGACGTATCCTCTTTCGTCTGGCAATACGCGTTATAGAGGCCCTTCGCAAAATTGCCGCCCTTCCCGAACTCGGGAAAATCCAGTTCCGACAGAAGCTCGGGCGGACCCGCGCGGTACGCGTAGGTCCAGATCGCCGGCACCGCGCCCGCCGGCCGCTTCGGGTCGCCCGGGCCGCCGTCGTGCGACTGCGTCGAGCCGATGCGAACGCGGACTTCGAAGCGTCCGGATGCAAAGAAGCGCTTCGAGACGGCGACGCCGCCCACGCGAGGCTTGGCGCCGTCGAAGCCCGTTGCCGCGCCGTCATACTGGTCGCCGTGCGCCTCGCAGACGAGGACGAAGTGATCCCCCTCCTTCTCGACGCGGACGTTCTCGGGGATGACGCCGTTGTTGCCCTGCCCCCAGCGCTTGCGGGGGAGATACCAGCGATCCGGCTCGATCCTCCCGCCGGACCACGTCTCGTCCAACGCCAGCTCCGCGCCCTTCGGCAGCGGATCCTGGACGGCGAGCGAGAGCAGGAGGGCCGCAAGAACCGGCATGAGGAGGATCTTACGACGACGCCGGCGGCGACGCCGCGGATTTCGGCAGCGCGAACGAGAAGGTCGCGCCTTCGTTCGGCCGGCCTTCCGCCCAGACGCGGCCGCCGTGGCGCTGCACGATCCGCTGGACCAGCGCCAGACCGACGCCCGTCCCCTCGAACTGCTCGGGCGTATGAAGCCGCTGGAAGACGCCGAAGAGCTTCTGGACGTATTCCATCGGAAAGCCGACGCCGTTGTCCTTCACGAAGTACTGGAGCTCCGTCTCCGTGATCCTCGAGCCGACCTCGATCCGCGCCGGGGTGCGGCCGCGCGAATACTTCACCGCGTTGGACAGGAGATTGATGAGGACCTGGCGGAACATGGCCCGGTCGCCCTGGATGGGCGGCAGCGCTCCGACCAGGATCTCGAGCTTCCGATCCGGATTCGTCTGCACCAGTTCCTCGAAGACATCGCGGGCCATGGTCTCCAGGTGGATGCGGACGGGCTCGACCGTCCTGCGCCCGAGCCCGGAGAAGGAGAGCAGGTCGTCGATCAGCTGCCCCATCTTGCCCGCGTTCTTCTGGATGACGTCGAGATAGCGCTGCCCCTTCTCGTCGATCTGGCCGCCGAAATCCTCGACGAGCATCCGGGCGTAGCCGCCGATAGCGCGCAGCGGCGCCCGCAGGTCGTGGGAGACGGAGTACGAGAAGCTCTCCAGCTCCTTGTTGGCCGCCGCGAGCTCGTGCGTGCGCACGTTCACGCGCACCTCGAGCTCGTCTTTCGCGAGCGCCAGCGCCGCGTCGCGCGTCTCGACCTGGGACAGCATGTCGTTGAAGCCCGCGATCAGGGCGCCCAGCTCGTCGTTCCGGCCGCTCTCCACGCGCAGCGAGTAGTTGCGGTCCTTCGACACCTGGCGGACCACCTCGGCCAGCTGGGTCACCGGGTGGGTGATGATCCGCCCCCAGCGTCCGGACAGATACAGCACGACCCCCGTCGAGGCGAGGAGCACGAGCGCAACCGTGAGCAGGTCGATGGTGAGGAGCTGGGAGGCCAGGGAAAGGTCCGAGCGCACGATGAACGTCCCCACCCGGTCGGAGCCGGACCGGACGGGGACCGAGACCAGCAGGCCCCGTCCGTCGAACTCCCGTCCGTCGTTGCCGGCCAGGGCCGGTAGCGACATCGGATCGGCGTCGTCGCGCAGGTAGCGGGCGAAGAGCTTGCGGTCGGTCCCGTAGATCGCGGCCCCCAGGACCTGGTGCTCGGCCTTCAGCGAGCGGAGGATGGAGGCGGCCTGCGCAGGCTGGTTGAATTCCACGGCCGCCGAGCTCTGGTCCCCGATGATCTCCGCGAGGATCTCCAGCTGCCGCGCGAGCACGTTGCGGGACGAGATCCACTGGTACGTCACGAAGACCGCGCAGGATCCGAGGACCGACAGGCCGCTGATGATGAGGATGATCCTTCGCAGCTTCTGCCGGATCGGCAGGTCATGGAACATCATCAGGGATTTCATGGGTTATTTCCCGGTTTTCACGATGGTGGCCGCCTTGAGGAGCTTGGCGCTGATGGTCAGGCCGGCCTTCTCCGCCGCCTCGGGGTTGACCTCCAGCCTCGGCTTCTCCTGCTCGATCAGGATGGTGGTCGCGCCGCCGGAGCGCGCGAAGTCCGGGTCCTCCCCGACGGTGAGCACCGGCCAGCGGCCCGCCTGCTCCAGGATCTCGGGAAGGCGGCCTTTCTCGGACTTCGAGACGAAGAGCATATGGCAGCTGCGGATGTCCCCGGGCTCGGCAAAGTGCACGACGGTGAACGTCCGGTTCTTCACGGTCTTGTTCTTCAGCGTCTTCTCCAGGTCCGCGCCGAAGGGATCCTTCCCGACGATGCCGATCTGGATGGGCGAGTCGGCCTGCGGGAAGGCGGACGCGGGCCAGTCCACGTACTTGGCGAAGTTGAAGAGGAATCCCGCCTTGATCACGTATTCGGGAAGGGTATCGGGGGCGTCCTGGGCGAGCCCCCTGCCGGCGAGGCAGAGAAGGATCAGCGCGCCCGCCCCCAACGGGGTGCCGCGACAAGTCGACCGGGACGCTTCGCTCTTCAGAACCGGCACGTCAGGCTGGCATAGACTCCACGCTGGATCTCGCTCCGCTTCGACGCCACGTCGAACTCCGAGTGCGACTTGTGGGCCAGGTTCTGACCCACGATCGCGGCCTCGAAGCGGCGGCTCGCATCCCGCCACGCGAGGCGAAGATCGGCTTCAACATACGACTTCAGGTCGAACGCGGGAAGGCCGCTGACGTATCTCGCCGTCGCGTCGACGGAGAAATTCCCCGGCAGATCCATGGCCGAGCGGAGCCACACCTGTTCGTGCGGGCTGCGGCGGTTCGTCGTGTCCGTGTTCATGTTCATATGGAGGTAGGTGTAGTTCACCTGGAGCAGCCACCACGGCGCGGCCTGCAGGTTCGCCGCCAGCTCCACGCCGCGCGTCTGCCCGTGCTGACGGTTGTCCAGGTTCACCGGGATCACGGCGTGCAGCGGCGGCGGAGTCGTCTCGAGGAAGGGCGCCCCGATCGACCCGGTCCGGATCCGGTCGTAGTGGTTCATGAACAGGGCCAGGTCGAGCGAGAGCGGGTCGACCGGCCGCACCCGGTATCCCGCCTCGGTCGCCAGCAGCGTCTCCGTCTGGAAGTCTTCGTTGCCGAAGATCGAGAGGGCGATCGGGACGGCGCCGCCGCCGATCACCGTCGGGGTCAGGCGGCCGTCGTTGTCGATGATGGACGGCGTCCGCACGGCCCGGGTCAGCGACGCCCAGGCCATATGGGTCTCCTCCGGCGTCCACGCCAGCCGCGCGGTCGGCTGGAACTCGAATCCGCTGTAATCGTTCTGCTCGAATTTCGAGCCGAGCGTCAGGCGGAGCCGGTCCTTGAAGAGCAGGATCTCGTCCTGGATGAACGCGCTGATCACATCGTCCGTGTGGCCGGGAGGATTCACGTTGAACGTGAAGCTCCCGTCCGTCGTGCTCCGGTAGATGCGGTAGCCCACGCCCCAGATCACGTCGTTCCCCTCCGTCGGGGTGAAGCGGTGCTGGAAATCGAAGTCGCCGGTGTGCAGGACGTCCTTGAACACGGCCTCGTCGCGGAAGGTGTAGTCGTAGTACATCTGCACGGAGATGCTGGAGGTCGGATCGAAGGTCCGCTCCCAGCGGAAAAGCGCGTTCGCGCCCTTCAGGTCCATCCGGTCCCGGATCGTTTCGACGAAGGGCGCGGTCAGCGTCGCGCTCGCGAACTGCTCCTTCACCTGCCCCTCGTAGTACCCTCCGCTGACCGTGACGCGATCGGAGGCGGACGCCTTCCAGTCCGCCCGGAACCCGGTGTTCCCGAGGTTCCAGCCGTCATAGGCCCGGTGCTGGGGGTCGACGCCGTCCAGCGCGTCGTCGCGCAGCGCGTATTTGGCGAAGACGCGGACGTCGACGTTGTCCGCCGCCTTGAACCCGGCGCGGGCCCCGGTGAAGACCCGCTCTTCGGTGCCGCCGCCCGCCGTCACCAGGACGCCCTGGGTGTCGCCGGCGGGCTTGGAGATGACGTTGACGACGCCGTTGATCGCGTTGGCGCCCCACAGCGTGCCGCCCGGGCCGCGGATGACCTCGATGCGGTCGACGTCGTCCAGGAACACGTCCTGCACATCCCAGTACACGCCGGAGTGCAGGGGCGAATAGACGCTCCGGCCGTCGATGAGGACCAGGAGCTTGTTGGACAGCTCGTCGCTGAAGCCGCGGGGCGACACGGCCCAGACGCTGGACTTGGTGCGGCCGACATGGAAGCCGGGGACCGCGCGCATCGCCTCCGCGATGGTGGTCGCGCCGATGCGCCGCAGGTCCTCCCCGCGCAGGACGGTGACGGCGGCGGGGACGTCGTTGAGCGACTGGTCCTTCTTGGAAGGGCTGCTGACGTGAACCTTAAGCAGGTCGTCCAGGTCGATTTCGGTCACGTCCTGCCGGGGTTCCTGGGCGGCGTCCTGGGCGAAGGCGGCGGGGCGGCCGGCGGCAAGGAGAAGGAGAGCCAGGACCCCGACGATCGGACCGCCGGGTCTGGTACCCAAGCGCCGCTTCCGGAATGGCATCAGCGATCTCCGCCCCTCTCGAGGGGTTCCGTGCTACGGGAACCCGTTCAGAGAGAACCCAACCCCCCGGTCGCTCTTGAAATCCAAGTGGAGTATATCGAGCGGGTCGGGCGGCTGCCGGGGAAAAAAAGTGAAAATGTGAGCCTGGAGCCTTCCCTAGCGGCCGTCCCGCCTCCGGGCGAGCACCGCGATCTCGGACGCCGGGAGGACGCGGGAATACAGTCGCAGGTCGTCGAGCTCGCCCACGAACCGGAGCGATTCCGTCTGAAGCCCGCCGATCGTCATCCGGTTCGGCGCGCTGCGCGTCCCCTTCGGCCCGGGGCCCGTGGCTTCCAGGACCCCGTCGACGTAGACCTTCATCTCCCCCGACCGGCTGTCGCGCGTCGCCGCCGCGTGCCGCCAGCGGCCGTCGTTGACGTCCGACCGCGACAGCAACGTCGTGTCGGGCTTGCCCACGCCGAACGCGACCTTGCCGCGCAGGAGCCCCGTCCCGAAGTCCTCGACGACGCCGGGGACCTCGGCATCGACCAGGCCCGGACCCTGGAACCACTGGTTGTCGCCGATCGGAGGCTGCGTCGTCCGGAGCCAGAAGGCGATCGTAAAATCCTCGCGCACGGGGACCGGGACGGCGATCACCCCGCTGCCGCTGAATCGCGCGCCCGCGCCGCCGTCGGGAAAGCTTCCGTTCCAGGTCACGCCCTCCATCGAGATGGCGTTGCTGTTGCGCCCCGAATCGTCCGCGCCGAGGCGCTCGGCGATCGAGAAGCGGTACCAGGCCGCCAGGTCCCGGAAGAGGACCTTCCCTTCGGCCAGATCCCGGGCATAGTCGTCCTTCACCTGGACCACTTCCCCCTGGCGCGGGCCCCCCCAGCCCCTTCATTCGCTCCAGCAGGCGCTCGATTTCCGGCTGCTTCTCGAACCGGACGTCGAATTTCCGCAGCGAGCGCACCTGCTCCAGCCCGAGCGTGATCGCCTGGTCGGCGTCGCGCACCTTCTTCGCCTCGATCGCCCGGTCCTGGATCTCCCGCCAGCGCCCCTCCTGGGGCGTCCCCCGGACCAGCGACTTGATCTCGTCGCAGCGGATCAGGATCTCCAGCGGATCCGGGGACGACGAGGACGCGAGCTGCTCGAGATCGACGAGCGCCTTCTGCCCGGCGAGGTTTTCAGCGGGCTTCGCCGGCTGCTTCGGCTCCGCCGCGACCGCGGTTTCGCGGTGCTTCTCGGCGGGCCCGGGCGCTGGAGTTCCCGAGGTGGCCATGACGACGATGACGGCCCCGACGAGAACCGCCGCGCCGGCCGCCGAGGCGATCAGGAGTCCGTTCTTTTTCGGGGCCGGCGGCGGCGGTGCCGGGGGCGGCGACGGGGTCTGCTGGGCTGCCAGGCGTCCGGAAGATTTGGATTGAACCTTCGCGATCCGCGACGTACTTCCCTTCCGGATCGGCGGCGGCGACGGGACGCGGCCCAGGACGACGTCGGCCTTCTCCGGCGAAAGGGACTTCAGGATGCCGGGGGCGCACTTCGAACAATAGGCGTGGTCGTCGATGCGGATGGCGAGCCGCTTTTCGAGATCGGCGCCCCGGATCTGCACCTGGCAGGAGGCGCAGTAGACGATCTCGTAACCCATCCCCTGAATCCCTGTTGGACGTCGGACGCGGCCGCTCCGCCGCATCCGCGGCCGGGAATAGAATGGCACGAACGTCGGCAATCGGGAAGGGTTATTGCGCGAATCCCGGGGACGTTTTCGATTCCACTGCGTACCGCGTGGCGGGAGTGAACGGCCCGACCGCCCGATCTTGACATCCCCGGGATGGGGCATTACGCTACGCCGGAGCGTTCAACCCCCGCTGGAACCGACGGAGGACGCCCCGGGCCGGGGTCGCCGTGACGAAAAAGGACGACGTGAGCAAAGTGGAATTCGAGGCTTCCTCGCACAACATCCGCAGCAAGCGGATCAACGTGCGCGGGGAGGTGGACGTCAATTCCGCCCCCATCCTCCTCGACCAGATCCTGGCCGCGATCCAGCGCCGCCCCGAGGTCATCATCATCAACCTTTCGGCCGTCACGAAGATGGACAGCGCCGGCGTCGCCGTCCTCATCGAGGGCATCAACGAGGCGCGGAAGGAGAAGATCATCCTCTCCCTCCAGGACATCAGCAAACCCGCCCAGCAGGTTCTCGAGATGGCCCGCGTCGACAAGCTCTTCCAGGTCTCCGGGAAGAACTACCTTCCGCCTCAGCAGTAGGGTATGGTCGGCTCCCGAGTCGAGGAATTCGGCCGCACCCTGCGCGGCTTCTTCGAGAACGCCGGCGGGATGGCCCATCTCCTCCTCGAAGCGGTCTACTGGACCTTCCTCGCCCCGTTCCGCAAGAAGACCGAACACCGCCGCCTCACCTTCCCCCTGATGGAGGCGATCGGGAACAAGTCCTTCGGCATCGTCGCCCTCGTGGCGTTCCTGATCGGCGTCATTCTCGTTATCCAGACGGGCTATATCCTCGAGCGCTACGGCCAGGTGCGCCAGGTCGCGGGGCTCGTGGCGGTGACGATGACGCGCGAGCTCGGGCCGCTGATGACGGCGATCGTCCTCGTCGCGCGCGTCGGCGCCGCCTTCACCGCCGGCCTGGGGACCATGCAGATCTCCGACGAGATCCTGGCGCTGCGGACGATGTCGATCAACCCCGTGGGCTACCTCGTCGCGCCGCGTCTGATCGCGATCCTGGTCATGCTGCCCTGCCTCACGATCTTCGCGAACGTGGTCGGCATGGCGGGCGGCTGCGCGATGGGCCTCACGTTCCACCTCGACCCCTACGCGTATATTGACGACTCGATCCACTTCCTCCAGCTGGAGGACCTGATCAGCGGCGTGGCGAAGTCGGTGCTCTTCGCGATCGTGATCTGCATCGTGTCCTGCTATATGGCCTTCAAGGTCGAAGGCGGCCCCGAAGGCCTCGCCCGCAATACGATGCTGTCCGTCGTCACCCAGCTCGTGCTGCTGATCGTGGTGGACGGCCTGGTGGCGGCCCTGATCCAGGCGGTGACCTGATGGGGCTGATCGACGTCCGCCACGTCCGGAAAACCTTCGGGACCAAGGTCGCGCTGGAGGACGTCAGCTTCACCGTCGAGCAGGGCAAGACCTTCGTCATCCTCGGCTCCTCGGGCGGGGGCAAGTCGACGCTGCTGCGCATCATGATCGGCGCGGAGACGGCCGACTCGGGCGAGGTCGTCCTCGACGGGACGGACATCATGAAGGCGACCGAGGACGAGATGGAGACGGTGCGCCGGAAGTTCGGCGTGCTGTTCCAGGAAGGCGCCCTCCTGGGCTCGCTGACGGTCGGCGAAAACGTCGGGCTGCCGATCCG
>Ga0137410_10000219_pt1 | contig 40666 bp, 60 predicted proteins | sample CZODoug1_16funga_FD_108878 | JGI IMG/M metagenome (GOLD analysis project Ga0137410, IMG submission 108878) | Vadose zone soil fungal communities from Angelo Coast Range Reserve, California, USA - CZODoug1_16fungal (Illumina Assembly) | ecosystem: Environmental > Terrestrial > Soil > Vadose zone... | reverse complement strand
CGAGTTATTAACTTACTTCAGTCTAAGATTACCCAACTTGAACTTTCTATGATGTTGGAAATCAACAGGCAGTTGCAGTCAGACGGTACTGGTAATGGAGGTAAGGATATTACTGGTCTTGGTCTTGCTGTTGAAGATGGGGCGGTATTCTCCACATATGGTGGAATAAACTCTTCCACTTTTCCATATTGGCGTAATCAATGGATTAGTGATGTTCAACTTGATCCAACAACTACTCCACCTTTTAGAGCATATATTGATGCTCTTCGAACTTTGTATAATAGTTGTAGTCGTGGTAAAGTTAAACCTACTTTGATTATATCCGATCAATATCTTTTTGAGAAATATGAATCATCACTTACAGTTAATGAACGTTTTATGGATATGAGACTTGGTGATGCTGGATTTCTTAATCTTATGTACAAGGCTACTCCATGGGTATTTGATGATGATATGCCAGGAGCCAGTCTAGTTGTAGGGGCTACTTCAGATAATCACGAACTTGTTATGCTCAATGCAGACTTTCTAAAGTTTGTTATGGGTAAAGGTAAGAACTTTGTAGTTACGGATTTTCAACGTCCAGAGAATCAGGATGCTAAAGTAAGTCAAATTCTTTTGTATGGTAATTTGACTTGTGCCAATCGTCAGCGTCAAGGTCGTATGAATGTTGATACTGTTTCATAAGGAGTAAAATGATATTTGGTAAAACCTTTACAACATTTATTCCTTCAACAGGAGATTTTGAATTGCATATTTTTGCCTATTAAGGAGATTAAGAAATGGCTATTAAAATATTGGTCAATCCATTGGATGCTCCTACTACAGTTCCAAAATATGAACCAGGAATTATAGTTTCTGATCCACGTGGAGGAGTTAGTGGAGCTAGTCGTTCTTATCAAGATGTTCTACCGGGAGAAGGAACAGGAACATCTGGAGCTGCTACGGCAGTAGTTGTTCAGAGACCTTCACTTGCGCCTGATGATGAATTTCAATATATTAGAAATTCTAACACAGGTACATTGATTGCCGGTTCCGCATTAACTTATGATTTGGCTGCTACGGATGATGATGTTGCAGTTACTTTTCTAAATGGAACTGGCAACCTTATTGCTGGAATTGCAGTTCGTAGTATTCCAACACTTAATTATGGATGGATGCAGGTACGTGGTTTTGTTCCTGTTCCTTCTACTAATAGTAATTCTGATGCTGAGCAGCGTGGTGGCGTTCGTGTTACCCCCACCAATCTTGCAACTAACTCTATTCTTGGTGGGGGCACTACAGATGGGGTTTTGGCCGCTAGAGCGGTTACTACTGATGCCAGTAATATGACTGGTCTAGCATATGCACTTGTTGCTCGTAGGATTGTAACAGTAGACACTGCTGTAAATCTTGCCACAGCAGGTGGAACTGATGGTCGTGCTGAGGCTATTATCTTCTAGTTTTTCTAGGAGAGTATCTTCTAAAATAACTTATGAATCAACAAATCAATAATGGCTTGATGATTCAGCGAGAAGCCTTTTGTCAACTAGAAATACTTGATGAAGCATCGGGGAGATCAGAGAAACTTAAAGTATCTGCTTTAATCTCTGCTCCCCGGCTAGGCTTTACTGAACATCACCGAGTTGCCCAAATGACTCTCAATTCTTTTGGTATTCCACTAATAATTGGAGGAGGGGCGTGGTGGGAGCATACGATACAGAATGAACTTAGTAACTTAGTTAATGCAAATGTAGATATTATAATTACGCTTGACTATGACTCAGTATTCTGGCCAGATGATTTAAGAACTCTGCTTGTTACTTTAGTTGCTTGTCCTGAAGTTGATGCTTTAGTACCTATACAACTCAAGAGAGGTAACTCGAACGACGTACTTTGTGGTATAGAGAATATAACTCATTTTATTCCAACTATGTATCACAACGCAATAACTCCTATAGATTATGGTCATTTTGGATTAAGTATATTCAGAGCTAAGGCTCTTAAAGATATACCAAAGCCCTGGTTTCTAGGAATTCCTAATGATAAAGGAGAGTGGCATTCAGGGCAAATCAATCCAGATATTTATTTCTGGAAGAAATTTAAAGAATCTGGTAAGAAAGCATTTCTAGCTAACCAAGTCAGTATTGGACATATTGATGAGTGTCTGATTATTCTAGATAAGAATAATCAGATTAAACGATATAAACTTAATGATTATATGTTAGGTAATTTCGATAAAAACTTAGTCTAGGATATTATCATTTGGATAATAGGAGATTTATGAATACTGAAATTGATCTTGATAGTATGTTTATGGATTTTACACAGACAATAGATTCAGAATCTATTATTGATGAAGAAATTAAGAATGATCCAAATATTAAACCAGTAGAAAGTGTGATACCTAAAAGAATGTCTTTTAATAAAACTGAAGTTAAAACTAAATCCACTGCAACAAAACGGCGTGAGTTTATAACTAAAGAAATTATTATAGATAAGTTTAATACTAAAAAGATACAAATTGAGCTTACTCCTTCAGTTTGTGATATTTGTGCATTTGATGTTTCTGCTAAATACTTTGGTACTTGGTATCAAGTTCCACAAGATCAAAGAACTAAAATTATGGAAGCAGTTGAGAAACATAAACAAGTTGTACATCCTCTTAATCAGAATAAGATTATGTATGAAGATCAAATTCCCACTCAATGGTTGGGACAGGGAAGATAAATTTTCTCCTAAAAAGGAATAGATATGATTAAAGAGATATATTCTTCACATGACAGTAATATTATAGTAAGGAAAATAGTTCCTGATCTTGTCCCGAACGTTCAAGCTCCTACAGAGCAAGTAGATATAAGTGAACAAACAAGTGAACAGGATCAGGAGCCCAATTTAGAATATTCAGAAGAATTAGATTATCTAATTGATTCTAATAAGAAATCTGATTTTAAACGTAAGAAGATTAAATAATGTCCACTTCGTTTCGAATATAAATAATCTCCACTACGTTTCGAATATAAATAAATTATGACAGTAAATGAACTTGCAGTACAATTAGCTAAAGAACAAGATGAAGATTCTAATGATACTGAATTTATCAGTGTTGTAGAATCTTGGATTGATGATGCAGTTGATGAGATTGCAAGTTCACACGATTGGAGATTCTTTAAAAAGATCAGACCTTTTAGTACTGTCATATCTCAACGCGCTTATCCACTAGATGAAGATATTGTAGATATTAGATCAATTAGGTTTATAGATACTGATGAACCTATTGATTACCAAGATGAAATGAATTTAGCTAATATTGCTGAAGATTTAGAGAATCAAGGGAAACCGAGATGGTGGTATTTCACGAATACTTCTAGTGGAGTAAACGAATTAGTAAAGAATATTGCATTCTCACCTATACCTGCTGCAATATATCCATTAGAACTTAGTGTTTATGTTCATCCAACAACTATAGTTCTAGATACTACTGATCCTATTCCATTTCGTAAGGAATGGATTTTGGCTATTAAGCACAGAGTTAGGGCATATGTTTTAATGAGTGATAAAGATTATGAAGGTGCAACTAAATATCTTCAGATGTTTTATCAGAAGTTAGAAGATATGAAGACTAAGGAAAATCAAGCTCCTGCTGGAAGATTCTTAGTAATGCAACCTAGAGATTTAGGTCAACAGAATGATCGTAGGTTTGCTAAACTTGATCCATCAAGATTCCGTAACTAATTAAAAAAGATGCCACTTCCAAGTCAAACTAGAACAGATCAAATCTACCAACAAAGTTGGCAGAGTGGTATGATTACATCTCTTCCACCAGAAGAGTTGCCAAACGATGCTGCGCAACTCTTAGAGAATGTTGAGTTTGATGCAAACTCTAATCTAGTTAGTAGAAACGGAGTCTCAGTATTTCTTGATACAAGTTTAACAAACCAAAGAATAACATCTTTATTCAGAGCACAATATTCAGATGGAACAGTATTTATTTATTTTACTTCAGGAACACAGCTCTATCGTTGTACGGAGACGGGAGCAAGTTTAACTAATATTACAGGCGCCCTTGTATTTCCAAATGATACTTTTTGGCAGTGGGTAATGTATAATGATTTTGCTGTAGGAGGGAATGGTGGAGCCAGTGATGGTTTAATTAAAATACCGAGTACAGGCACACCAGCAGCAGTTCCAGGATCATCTAAATATATAGAAGTTTGGAATAGTAGATTATGGGCAGTAGCTACAGGTAATACTAGTGTTTTATTTGCATCTAATATAAATAGTACTTTAATTGCTGGTAGTTTTGTTCCAGATAATACCGATTCTGGCCCAATTGAACTAGATATAGATATAAGGGGTGGAGATTTTATAACCGGTATTAAGGTTTTTAGAGGCTCATTGTATATATATAAGCGTAGAAGTATTTATGTTATTTCTGCAATATCTGCTCCTGCAACTATTCCAAGTAACTTACGAGTAGATCAATATACAAAAAACTTAGGATGTGAATCTGCATATTCTATTCAAAATGTAATTGATGATCAAGTATTCTTATCCAGTTCAGGAGTTGCTTCTTTATCTTTAGCTCCACTCGGTGATTTAAAAGGCTCTCTTTTATCAAGAAACTTAGCAGAATTACAGTTACTAAAAAAGACATCTAATGAACTTTCTGCAATTGTATTAGATGATATGAATCAGTATTGGTTAAGTATTCCATCTAATATTTCTAATTCAGGAAACAATGAAGCTTGGGTATTAGATTATGAGAAAGTGAATACAAAAGACGAATCTGGATTTCCCATAGTACGTTGGGTAAAGATGACTGGACTAGTTACAGGGACTGCATATACAGAAAGACTAGATGGGAATTATAAAACCTATTTAATTGCAGGTTATGCAGTTACAGGACAGCATACTTTTATTTATCAGTATACTCCAAATAATCCAGTTAGAACATTTAATGATAATAGTAATGTCTATATTCAAAGAGTAATTACAAAAGCGTATACTCCTAATTCTTCTTTACTTAGAACACTTTGGCATAGATTTGGTGGAGTAATTAGATTAAATACTAATACATTAAACTTATTTATTTTCTATTATTTTAATAATCAAACCTCGGCCGCAGGAGATTATACAATACAGTTTACTTCATCGGTAAGTTCTCCAATATTTCTATATGGTAGTGGAGTCTATGGAACTGCAACTTATTCAGATTCTACAGCAATAGATTTAGATAGAGTATTTTGGAGACAATTTAGAAGAAATGCCAATGGACGTAAAGCAAGAACTGTAGCATTAGAATTAAGAAGTAATACTGTAGATCAAGGATTTACTCTAAAGTTTCTTCAAGTTGAAAATACTTTACTTAATTTTAGAAGAGCAAGGGGGGCATAACCTATGGCAACATTCCAAAAACTTGGGGATTATTCTGGTGGTACTACTGTAGATGGTACAGAACTAACTAATGAGTTTAATAACATCTATAATGCCTTTAATGGAACATCTACAGATAAAGAAATACATCATAAGTTTTCTGGTACTAATCCAAGTTTAATATTAAATCAACAAGGCTCTGGTCTTATATTAGATGCAAGAAAGTCAGGAGTAACTCTTCTTTCTATTACTAATAGTGGAAAAATTACCAGTCCAAGTATTATAGTTAGGGAACTTACTTTTTATATAGTTCTTCCGAGTGCTTTGACTTCAGGTGAGGTTTTAAAACTATATGGATTACCACTAGGTTCCATAAATATAACGAATCTTAAAATAAGTTATAATGGTGGTAGTCATACTTCAGGTGGAGTATTAACATATAGAATTACAAAGAATAATGTTCAAGTTGGTACAGCTTTAAGTTTAGATAATACAAATAATACTATACGCACTTTATATACTCAAATACAGGCAATAAGTGTAACAGTAAATGATATTATAGGAATAGCAAGAACAGCATTAACTGGTTCTGTTACAGAAACAAATATAACAGTAACTATTCAATTTGAACAAAAACTAAACTAATCTCCATTTCATTTCGAATATGAATAATGTCCGTTTCACCTCCAATATAAATAATGTCCACTACGTTCCCAATATAAATAATATTTATAATTATGAGTGTCTTTATTAAACAAGGTGATTATTCAAATGGTACACCAATAGATGGCCCTGAGATATCTGGTGAATTTGATAATATTTATAATGCATTAAATCAAAGTTCTTTGGATAAAGAATTAAATCACAACTTTAATGGAACACAACCATCACTAATAGTAGATCAACTTAGTACAGGAGATATTCTTCAATTTAAAGTAGGTAATAATATTGTATCTAGGATTGATAATTCTGGGATTATTCATAGTAATGATACTAAGTTGATAAATGTATTTACTTGGTTTGTAGATAATCCAAGTACAAGTGATGAAATATCAAAAATATTTATTCCACCCTCAAATGCTACAATAATAGATACATTCGGAGTAATCTGGTCAGGACAAGGAGTTCAAGGTAATTTCTCCCAATGGCAATTACAGAGACAAGGTGATCCATTTGCTCTTAGTTTTACATTACAGTTAGATACAACAACACTACCAAATACTATTATAGCTACTGGTATAAATGGAAATCCTAATTTAAGTCCTTCTGATGTAATTTTTATAGATAACTTAGGTCTAGCAGGAAGTGCAACAGGCTTTACTTTTTTTATTACATATTTTACAAATGAATTAGTTTGAATATGTTTGAATCTAAACTTATAACTAAGGCAGACTTACCAAACTTTCTCAATAATATAAGAAGGTTAGTAGATGGTTCAATTTCTATAAACGGTTTAATAATTAAACCAAATGGTTTTATAACTAATGTTCCTAAAGTTATTTTAAGAGAGGCACCAGTTACCCCCTCTGGTAATACGGGTGTAGGAGAGGACGCTATTGCAGCTTTTAATATACCCGGTGGATTTTTACCAAAGAATTTGGATTATTCTGAAGGTGAACTTAGTGGCGGTTTAGCTAATAATACAAATACAAAAACTATTAGATTTTATGTAAATTCTGGACTTCAAGCTGTTTTGGTAGTTAATAGTGGGCTACAAGGTTGGAGATTAAATTTTAAAATTATTAGAGTAAGTGATATTGTTGTTAGAGTATCCTGTACGTTAGAGGCCAATGTATTAAGAATAAATTCACTAGGAGTAGTTACAACTAGTACTGGGTATGCTATTCAAGTTAATAATAGTGGTGATTTAGGAGTATCTGATTTAGATACAAATAATTTGGATATTTTAGTTACTGCTGAAGCTGTAAATGATAATGATATAACAAAGAATCTAACAGTCTTATCTATATGTCAACAGTAAGGCAACTTTCATAAAAAGGAGTGGTAGCTATATCGCACTTAATCCCTGGCAAAAAGCAATTGAAGGTTTAGCTAAATCTCAAGGTTTGAAAGGTTCTGCTCAACAGCAAGTCTATCAAACTCCACAATATCAAAACTTAATTAACACATTCTTTGGTAATATTCCACTTCCCACAGGAGTGGATGAGTCACAAGTTATTAGTCGTGATGCTAATGCTGTAACTTATAGAGATGCAGAAGGGTATCAACATACGCTTAGTAGGGATTTAAGTGGGATCTCTCCTACATTAGGACAGGTAAAGGAAACAGGAACGAATAGACCTGCTTTACTTCCACTAAGTCAAAGTTCTAATGCAGGAGCTGCTCCTACTCAGGATGTTCAGCAGCAACTAACTAATCAACTAACTCAAACATTTCAGAATCCAGTAGCACTTCAACAACTTGATCCTGCAACACAGGCTGCATTAAAACAAATACAAGACGCACAGAATGCACAATTGCAGGATCAATTTAATAAGGCACAAGGAACATCAGTTGCTCAACTTGTAGGACGTGGAGTAGGTTCATCTTCTATTGCTGGACAGATAATGAATCAGCTATTGCAAGGTCAAGGTCTTGTACAACAGCAAGCTAATTCAGATGCAGCTAGTAGACAATTAGGAGTACAGCAATATTTAACAGGTGCAAATCAAACACAGAATCAGAATCTACAGCAATATCTAAATAGTTTACTTCAAATAGGAACACAAAGAGATATATCGGGAGCACAATTAGGTTTGCAACAACAGCAAATGAGTCAGCAAGATCAGCAATTCTATGCTCAACTACAGCAACAAATACTGCAATTCCAGGAACAGCAAAGAGAAGCACAAAGACAGAATCTACTAAATAATATATTTAAAGGTGTAGCCGTAGCTACTGGAACAGGAGCAGCTTTAGGCAGTGCTTTTAGTTCACAGAACCCAGGAGGAACTGTTCCATCCCCGCAGCAACCCCCTAATAGTATATTTAATCCTCCGTATACTCCTAATTATCCTAATCCTAATTTAGAAGGTTTTTAGTATGGCTCAACAGAATCAACAAGTTCCTATACAAGATCAAATGCAAGTTCCATCTACTGCAATAAATGCACCTGTATTTATGCCTGATCCTAGTTTACTTCCTCCTACCGGTGATCCATATCAAGGACTTGTAACCTTATTACAGCAATTACAAGGTCAGCAATATAATCCTCCACAGCAAGGAAAGTTACAGCAGATACTAGGTGCATTAGCTTCAGGAGCAAGTATACTTGCAAGTAATGATCCGGGAGGTACACTAGGAAATCAACTTAATGCAAGATTACAAGTTCAACAGAATAGAGAGAATCAGGAAAGAGCCAGACAGACTCAGTTACAAACAGCAATGATTCAAGGAATGCTTGAGAAGTCTAGAGGTGCGAATGAAGCACAGACTAGAACAAGGGAGATGCGACTTCAAGGTGCATTACAAACTGAAGCTGGTGTACAAGCAACAGCACAGCAAGCAGCGGTTGATTTAAATAGAGCAGATATTAAACTAAAAGAGATGGCCAGTACTGAAGACTTTCTTAATAGAACTATGGATCAAAGAGCTATTAGGAATAGGATGGAATCTCCTGAGATATACAATCAATCTCTACAATTGGCACAACAAATTGCACACTATGTACCAAAGACTTCTCCTGAAGTTGCAACAAAACTTGCACAGAAGTTAACTGGTCAGGATTTAAATTCAATTAGTATGGAAGAGAATCTTCTATATAATAGATATAATGTAGCTAAGCACGAAGATTGGAAGAAGGACAAAGCATTAAAGGAAGCTGTAGCTAAAGGTGAGATAGACAAGAACGAAGCTGAAGCAAGATATTATCAAGTACTTGCAGGACAGGGTGGAAGTAAGACTGATCCTATTCTAGCCAACGCTGCTGATGAATATGCCAAAAGAGCATTTAGTCCGGCAGTTAAACTCAAGAATGGACAAATAGTTTCCAGTATTGATTTACCCAAATATGGAATGAGTGGACAATTTAATACTACGCAACCTACAGAAGAAGAGACATTTAAATTTCAACAGGAACAGCTTAAATCATTTACCAAACTAAATCAAGATATGCGTAGTAATGTTAATAATGTTAATACTACAATGCCAGGACAACCTACAACTATACAAGGACAAGTTGGGAACGATCCAATACTTAATTTAATTAAGGAGTATGCACAAACACATAGTAGAGAAGAAACACTAAAACAGTTTGTTAGTAGCACAATTGCTCCTGAACTTAAACAGAAATATATCCAATTGATTACTAATAACTTTGAAGAGATTAAAGGTCAGATGGTTCCTGCAACTAAAACACAGAAACTAAATAAAGTTCCACCAGGAGTTAGAGTTAATGATATTCTAAATATTAAGCGATAAGTTTTATACTATATCTATATGCCAGAAGATAATCCATTTAATAAATTTAGTAATTTAAAGCCAACACCAGAACCTAGTCAGAATCCATTTGACCAGTTTGGCCCTTCTGCATTTCCTGACTTAGGGAAATCTAAATCTACTCAACCCACACAAGAAGAGAATCCATTTAATAGATTTGGTGGACAGGATACTTCACTAGGAACTCAAGTCTCAAATATTGCAGGAAATATAATTAGTAAAATACCAGGAGCACAGAAAACAATATCAACAATCGCTCCTGCTTTAGATGTTTTATCTAGACCTAGTTATGCAGTATCTAGATTTATTGATGCTTGGTCTGATGAAGCTACAAAACCATTAGAGGCAGTATCACAGGCATTTACTGAATTATTTGCAGGTAATTATCCAGGTATAGGAGATATATTAGGTGGAACAAATGCAAGATTAAAGATAACAATGTCTGATGTTATCAGGCGTAGAGAGCCAGAATTTGCAGCTAAGAATCCAAACGCTACAACCATACTTGGTTTTATAGGAGACGTTGCATTAGACCCCCTTAGTTGGTTAGGAGTAGGGGAGACAAATAAAGTTATTAAAGTTGCTGGAAGCTCTTTAAATAAAACTGCAACAGAGACATTTAAGGAGTTACTTCCATCTATCTCTAGAAAGATATATGTAGCAGAAGAGGGAACATTAAATATCTTGGATGAATTACCTAAAGTAACTCAGCAGGCGCAGAGAACAGCAAATAAGGCTGAATCATTTCAGAAGCGTATAGCATCTTCAGCAGTTATAGATGAAGATGGGGAACTTATTCCTCTTTATCACGGAACACAGCAGGCTTTTAAGAAATTTAAAGATATAGGAGATGTTAGTGGAACTTATTTCTCCACTCTTCCTGAAGTTGCTGCGTATTATGCAGGAGAGTCAGGTAATGTGATTAAGGCTTATTCATCTGCTAAGAAGGTACTTGATTTAACAATAGCGCCAGAAGAGAAGTTATTGAATCTTTCTGAGAAGTTAGGACTTCCAGTAGAAGAAGGTACAACTACTAATGATATTGTAAATGGAATAAGAAATAAATTAAGTACTAACCCTAAGTCAGGTTATAGTAATCCTTTAGAAGGACAAAAAGCTTTAGTAGAACAACTAAAGAAAGTTGGTTATCAAGGAATGAAGTTTATGTCTGATGATGGTGGAACACTTCATTCCCAATATCTTATATTTAATAACAATAATATCATTCCAGCTTATACTAATAAGGGAGTAAGAGCCGTAGAGCAAGTAGCTAAGAAGACAGGATCAATAGGAAAGTTAGAGAAAGATACAGCAATTTTAACTAATCGTGGTTACTTTGATGCAGTTAGAGAAAAGCAAGATGAAGTAATTAACTTTCTTAATGGTTTTGTAGATAAAGAAAATAAAATAACTCCACAGTTTGCATTAGAACAGGCAAGTCAAGAAATAAGGAATGATCTAACTAGAACATCAAAGACAAGACCTAGAGATGTGGCATTTGAGAATGAAGTTTATGAAACAATGACTGATCGAATTGCTAAACTTGTTAATACTAATTCTAATATAGCTAAACAAATTCTAGAACCAAAAGGTTTATATCTTAAAGTAGGTCTTCCTTTTACTAATCAAACTCCAATACTTAGATTATTTGGTACAGAGTACCTTGCTAAAAAGATTAAAGGATTAGGAGAATATATAAGAACATCAGATAAGATTGTACCAAGAACAGCCAATGTTATTGGACAAGTCTTCTCTAGGGACTTTGCACTTCCAGAAGAATATATTAACTTTAGAAATGAGTTAGAGAATCAACTAGGTTATCTATCTCACAATATGACAATTCAAGCTAGAAAATTATTTACAGATGTCTCTGTAGAAGGAAGAGAAAAGATTGTAAATATTTTACATAATGCAGATAGTGAGACTCGTAAACTAGAACAAATTAGATCAGCTTCTAGTGAACCAGGATTTAGAAACTTGACTGATGGGGAGGCAGCACAAATATTTCAAGAATCAGTTGAAAAGTTTAAAGCTACTCCACAAGAATTTGCTATACTATCTTCCATTCAACAAGATTATAAAGAAGCTGGCTTATTAGAGATGAGAGCAGGCTTACTTAGATATAATTTATTGAACTATTCTGCTAGAGGGTATCAAGCAATTAAAGATTCTTTAGATATGTCTATAATTACTAGAGGTAAGATTGGTAATAAAATACCCGAACCTTATCTTTCTTCAGCTAAGCAAAGAAAATTTCTAACTGTTCAAGAAGCAGAGGAGGCCGGACTAGCTCCTGAACTAGATGCAGCAGTTTTATATGCACATCGTATTCTTTCATCACAAAGAGCTTTAGCAATTAAAACATTTAAAGATTCAGTTACCGAACTTTATGGTACATATAAGACTAGTGGAACTATTGCACATACAGGTATTCTTCCAACAACATTTACAGAGACAGGACTACCAAAATATATTGTAGATGATATGAAGATGATTGGTCAATCAATTATACCTTCTGGAATGAATGAGACACAAAGACAAGTATTAAGAGTATTTGATAGATTACAAGGTCTTTGGAAAAGAGTATCTACCACAGCAAATCCAATATTTGCACCTAAACAGTTAGTATCAAATACATTTCAATCTGCCCTGATAGTTGGAGCTAGGGCTTTTAAAGCTCTTGATCCAAGAGTTGCAATAGATTCTGCTATAACAATGTTTCGTGGTGGAAAGCCATTAGAACAACTACCTGAATTTCTAAGTAATTGGCTAACTAAAAACTTTACAGGTAATCAAGGTTTAGATTCAGTTATTGCTGGACGAGTAGTCTTACAAAGACATTTGGATGATGCAGTATCAGAAGATTTTCTAAATCAATTTATTAAGACTACCGCACTTGGACAGAAGTTTAGTGGAGCAGAGCTACAGCAATTAGCTTTAGAGAATGGAATTATCAGGGGATTTGATACAACAGGAGAAACCTTTAGTAAGAAGGTCACTGAATCTTTAGAAAGAGGTTCTACCTCACATGCTAATGTAGTTGGAGTTTTAACTAAAGTGTGGAATCATGCTTCTTTAATTGAAGATTATTCAAGAATGAGTCTATTCTTGAATGGTATTGGTATGGGTTATTCCGCTAAAGAATCTACTAAGTTAGTTAATAAAGCTCTATTTGACTATCAACGTGGACTATCCGCTATTGAGAAGAATATTATTAAACGTATTATTCCATTCTATTCATTCCAAAGATTTGCAATACCTTTTGTCTTAAAGCAAACAATACAACAGCCAGGAAATGTAGCCACACTAAACAAGTTAATGGCTACAACAGAGAAGCTTTTAATTAGTGGAGAGGAGTTAACGCCTGCTGAAGTAGATATATTTAATCAGAATGGAGAGAACTATCTATTAGATCAACCTCGACTCTTATCTGGATTTGATAAGAATGGAACTGCAACACTTAATATCTTAAATAACTTTACTCCATATGATGTATTGAATATGCTTCAGTATGATAAGCAAGGGAATATAGATATTTCTAGAACAGCAGAAAGAACTTTTATGGCTGCTCTAAGTCCTTTTCTAAAACTACCTATAACTTTTGCAGAAAAGAAAGATTTATTTACTGGAAGAACTATAGAGGATGCATCTAAAATATCAGGTAATTTAGATATATCTTTAGGTAAGATTATTCCAGATTCAATAAAACAACTAATGTCTTGGGAAGTTAGGAAACACGAGATTACTGGTAAAGTATCTACATATATAAATCCATTCTTCTCATATTATATGATGCAGTTTATTCCTCAACTGCGTAATTTTATGAAACCACTAAGTGAACTTGATAAAGTTAAAGGTGGTTTTTTAAAGAGTGGGATGTATGTTGCAATGAATATCTTTGATCCTATTAAATCACAGCAATATGATTTTAAATATAATGAGGATAATGAGAATTACAGATTGAGTAAGGATTTAAATGATATTGAATCTGGCTTCGTTAAAGCTAAGATTAGGGGAGATGCAATTGGAACTGACAGTTCCTTTGAGTTTGAAGATAATCAAAAGAAACTTCAACTCTTATTTCAATCAATAGATGAAAGGACTAAGGCACGTCAAGGAACAGGAGTACGTGGGCTTGGAGTAGGAAATGTAGGGGAAGTTCCTGTTGGTACTACACTTCCTAATGATATTCCAATAAATCAGCAACAACCAAACTTTAGATAATCTTATCTAAACTAATTTGAGTTATGAAGAATAATATTATTCCAGTTTATCCAATACCGTATATTGACAAGAAGAAGAAAGATGAGTACGGATATTATGGTGGCGGAGCAACTGTAACTATTATTTCTCCTTCTAATCCTATTGAAAACTTATTTGGTACTAGGATACCAGGAACTCCTATCAACTCTGATACAGATAATTATACATTAGGAATGAAGTTTCAAGTTAGTGTAGGTGGAAATATAATAGGAGTTAGGTTTTATAAAGGAGATGCAACAAATGGTGGAACACATATAGGAGCATTGTACGATACCTTAGGAACTTTATTGGCTAGTAAGAATTTTAGTGGAGAGGGTACATCAGGATGGCAAGAACAATTATTTGATACTCCTGTTGCTATTAGTGCAAGTACAACTTATATAATTGCGTATCTTTGTACACAAGGACACTATTCAAATGATCCAACATTCTTTCAATCTGCTGCTTTTGTGAATGGACATATAACTGGACTGCAATCATCTGGCGGAAGTGATAATGGATTATTTCACGTAGGAGCAACATTAACCTTTCCTACAGATTCATTTAACTTTACAAATTATAATGTGGATGTTCTTTTCCAAGCAACTTAAATATATTTCTCTAACTCAAGAAATTGTATCTTACCTAATGTCCGTTTCACTTCCAATATAAATAATAAATCTCCCCCAAGTTATCTGTAGATTTCGTCCTGAAACGAAATAATATTACGAGGTTTATTATGAAAGAAGAAAATAAAGTAACTCTAGGTGTTATACTTGGAGTTTTGTTTTGTTTCCTATTGATCCTAATTGGTTTATTTCTGGCTTATAAGGAGTAAGTGTAGCTTAATGGAATTTAAATTAAACACTAATCAAATTATTGCAGGACTGATTCAGGCTCTAGGCTATGCAGGCTTAATCTTTATGCTAGCTTGGAAAGTATCTAGGCAGGTATCTAAGATTGAGAATAGAGTAGAGAATGCGGTGGATCAAATTAAGGAAACTAATACCAGAATGGAGAAAACATTTGATAAGATTGATAGGACATTTGATAGGATGGAAGATAAGTTAGATCGGAGAGATGAAAAGAGAGGAAGATCATAAATCTTCCTCTCTCTACTTTATTTATTTATAGTTCTTACCAAGAAGAAATGTATATTTCCTCTATATTTCTCCTTCCAAAATCTCTCCTATCTTTCTCCAAGAAACTGGAATATACTCTTCATTATGAAATTCTTCGAGAAAGTCACCAATAATTTCAGTTAGATCGTACGCACTTCCATACCCACAATCAATACTATATCCAAGAAACCGTTCTAGAAATTCTTTTTCACTCATCTAATTTAATCTCCATGTTAGTTACTGATTTTAGAGAATTATCTTTAGTTAGGTAATTTAAAATGTCATTGATATTTTGACTTAATGTAAATATTTTATGATCTATATTAGCGCAAATATTGCTAATACTGTCTACCTTTGAATCTATTTGATTGCTTAAAATACATAACTCATTATGAGATCTTATTTTAGCAATACGGGAATCACCTTTCTCAAAGGGTTTACCACTCCCATTACCTCCCGGCTTATTCTTCTCAAATCTAATATCATTCTTGTACACCCATTTATCAAATATCTTCTTCTTATCAATGTTATGCTTCTTGACTTTTTGTGTGATATTAGAATCACTACAGCTATGTACTTTCATTAAGGCTTCAGTTGTATAATAAGTTCCATCAGTGAAAACAAAATAATCTTTTCCTTCGATTAGCCACGACCTAATACTAGGAACGGTTCCCTGTTTAGCATTGGCATCGACTACTCCTCCTGTACCTGTATACAGGTACCCATCTTTATTTATTGGCATACTATCTCCTTATTTATTTCAGAATAGAATCTACTTTCTTTCTATAGAGTTCTTTAATATCATTTAAGAACATGTGCATATCCTGTTCAGTATCAAATTTAATTTCTAAGTTAAGAATAACTTTTTCATTATCATCAAAACTAATTCCAACTTTAATATCTTTAAGCTTCATTTAAAACATCTCCTGTCCAGTTCTCTTATTAACTAGTTTACCATTAACTACAACAATTTCATCTCCTTCTTTATAAGGACTAATACTACTACCTGTTGGAGCTTGAAGAACAGGAATATAAGGAGGCACTGCTTCTTGTACAGCAGCATTTACGACGGGAGCAACTAAAGAATTATTATGTGTATACTGTTCATTTATAATTTGATCTCCCTGAATAATGTGTCCGTAGGCAGCAAGCACTTTACCGTATGCCTGTTTAAGAATATTAACTGAATCTTGATATGTTCTATATCCCTTTCCAAGAACATTAGCCTCAAGACTGTGTGGAGTTTCTTCCCCAATATTGAGTGGGGAGGCCTCACCCATAAATTGGAGAATAGGGTACCGTCTAGCTAATCCCATACCTGTAGCCTGAATCATCATATCTCTACCAGTATTTACATCAAGATAACTAGAAACTCCCGCATCCTTAATAATTTTAAGAGTATTTATAATTACATTAAACTGTGTTTTACTCTGTCTCCAAATATAAACTTTATTATCTCCTCCAGTTGTTCCTTGTCTATAAATAACATTCCAGAATATTGCGTCTCTGGGCCAGAAATTACTTCTAACCTCTTGTTCTACTCCGTGCATATTAAGGAAAGAGTGTGCCTTGCACCAAGCACACCCAAATTCCTTATACTTTCTATAATTATCTTGATCTAAAAGATTATTAGCTCCTAGATAACCTGCAATCAAGCTATTCTTCTTTTTCTCCTCATCGCTTTTCTTACTAATTAAGTTCTCATATAAATGTCTCCAACACAGGACACTTGTAAACTTTCCTCTTTCTCCCGGTCTAGCTGGATCAGGAATTGTACAAGTATGTTCAGCAATTTTAAGGTAAGGGAGCTGTTCAGTTGCATTACCGCTAGGTACAATTCGCAACCTGTGTATTCCAATAGGTAGTTTAAGAAATATAGTTTTCTCATTTCTTCCATACTTACCTGTAGGCAAGCTCTTATCTACTTCAGCATTGATAGCATCCCAATTTACATCATATATTTGTTCATTAGTCATTATTTTTATTCTCCTTTTAAAATTATGTTAGGATAATTTGTTTTGTTTCTTTATCAATTTTAATATTTTTAATTTCGATTATATTATATTTTTCATAGAATTCATTCCATTCTACAAAACATACTTTGTAATCTTTATAATCAATTTTAGTTATTTTTTTAAGTAATTGTTCTAAATTCATTCTTTAATTCCTTTTGATTCATTTATAGTTGCAATAACTAAATTCTTTACTGCATCATCGAATAATTTACTATCTAATCTTTCTTCTTTCCAATTATCTAAAGCAATCTTCAATGTTTCTAGATGATGTTTATATTTATCTGAGCCTAGCGATGGGCCAGCATCAGTATAATACATATGAACTAGTAAACACATTTCAGGTAAGTCAATAGTAACATATTTTCCGTCATCATTTAACATTGTTTGTCTGTCTCTCGCTTCCTTTGGCATTTTATTCTCCTTTATAGTTTTAAAGTAAGTTCTTTAACTGTACATGAACTTGTAATATCCATTGCAAGTTTACCTAATTGCATTAAGTTGTCTTCAGTTAATTCAATTATAATATAATCCTTTCCTACTCCAATCAAATCTTTATTGATTTTAATTTGATAGCCATCAATAAGATTTCTTGATAATGTTATTGTATTATGTTTATTATTATCCACCATTATTACTCCAAACTTCATTAGTGAAAGCTTCAGGACGATTAGAGAGTTTAAGTTTAAGCTCCTCTCTAATTTTAATTAACTTATCAATCCAATCAAAGAAATCATTTAGTGTGTTAAAGTAACAATGTGCTCTCCTAGTAAGACTATTGTCACTCTCATTAACTCCTATTTCTATAGCTGCGTATACGTGCGGACTGCGAGATACATAGGCACGAACTCTATAATTTGCCTCATTTGTATAATTTGCTTTATTCATAACCTGTAAATCTCCTATAAATCAAGGTATTTCCGTTAGTCAATTCATAGCCTTTCTTATTAAAAGCTTTCCACCTACTAAGATATTGAAACTTAGTTATACTCAACGTATTGAATCTATCAATAGGGATTGTTATAATATCAGCCAATTTCTGATTAGTGTTTGTAATAGAAAGTACAGTAGGCAAACTAATAGAACTTGTAACTACTGTAGCCACTACCGCACAACTAATTGATTTAAGAAACTCTCTTCTATTCATTATGACCATCTCCCCTTATAGTCTAAATCGAATACCGAGGGTATTAAGATTCTTTTGTGTGTACTCGTTCTTTTAATAGAGTGTATTGATAATCAAGCGTAAGTAAAATTTCCTCAATACGTAAGTACTCTTCAGGGCTTAATCTAATATTTTGGTATCCATTTTCTTTACTCTTATTAACCAAAATCATCCATCCTTGATTACCGTCTTTATTCATTGTAATAGAATGAATATATTTCACGTTGTATGTACCATTTCCTACCTGAATAAATTTATTTTTATTCAATGCTCTTTCTCCTTTCTGTATTTCAAGATTAGAACCGTCTTTTCTTATCTCTTGTTTATAGTTAATTCTACGCTCCAACTAATCCCATCTATGTTTGTATTCAAGCTCAAATACGAGAGGCACATTGAAATCAATATCAAATACTTCTTTAATATACTTCACCGTCTCAACTTCCATAATTCGTTTTACATCTATTTTGATGTTTTCTAAATAAATTAGGTTGTCTTTAAATAAATCAAACTTAATTTCACACGTAACTGAATCGTGAACTTGCATTATTATGTGAGCATCAACAAAAAACTTAATTTCTGTAAAGTAATCATCAAGAAGTTTAAGACCTATCAAACAAATCCAACTAGCTAGTGATTGAACAGGAAAGTTAGTAGCCTGTCGTAATGCTCTTCTTCCTTCTCCTGTTTCAAATGATGCATCTTCTAATCTTCTTCTTTGACCAACTGGCATTTCCACCCAGCCAAAATTGATGGCATGTAGTTTTTGATTCTTAATCCAACTTGAAATCCTTGCATATCTAGCCAACCACTTTTTGATAATACCCTCACAATATTCCAAGTCCACAGAAATACCAAGTTCAATACGTAATAATCTTTGTAGACGCTGTGCTTGTACACCATAAAGAATACCAAAGTTAATTCTTTTAATTGCAACCCTATCATTCTTTGTCTTTTCATATTCTTCACACTTTGGATTAGCAAGTATTTGTTGAATATTCTCATAGGGTATTCCTTGTAGATCAGACATTACTGCCGTATGAATGTCCAATCCTTTATTAAAGGCATCAATCATTACTGGCTCTTGACTAAGGAATGCAGCTACTCGTAGCTCCAATTGACTCATATCCCCATCTAATAGAATATATTCTGGACTTGGAGCGTACATTCCTTTAACTTCTTTATCACGAGGGAGTTGTTGAAGATTTGGATTGCTACAACTCAATCGACCAGTCACAGTTCCACCTGATCCTTCCTCATTATTTCTTTTACCTAATGAATAGTTAGCGTGTACTCTTCCATCATATTTAGTCCATCTTTCTATTGGTTGATAATAAGTTGTAAGTAATTTAACTTTCTTTTTATATTCCATTAAGGAATTAAGAAAGAGATTCTTATCTTCTGTATCCGCTTGATCCATAAGATAGCCCAATGTTTCTGAGGATGTTGAAGCTTGGCCACTAGGTGTAAAATTTGTAGGGATAAATCCCAATTTCTTGAATAATGTATTCCCAATTTCTTTTGGTGAATCAGGATTAACTGTACCTTTAGCAATTTCAGACATACGATAACGAAGACTAACCAATTCTTTAAATAATTTAGTTTGTGTTTTATATGCATACTCTTTATCCAAATAGACTCCATTAGTTTCCATCTTACTAAGAATGGGAAGGATCATCGAAGATGTAATCATTAACTTATCTAGTCCTTGTTGTTTTAATTTAGGAACTAGAACATCATAAAGTCTCCTACTTGCATCAGCATCCTTACAATTATAGATAAGAAGATCATCGCTACTCATTTGATCTAACTTAGTTCTATCAATCGAATCTTTATAATCTTTATGCTCCCATTCAGGAAGATACTTCTTAACTAATTCATCTAGACTATTAGATTCTATATTCTCATCTAATAGATATTGAGCAAACATAGTATCGAATAGCATACATTTAACTTCAATACCGAGTTTAATTGTAATCCAGTTTATATCAAATTTAATATTATGTCCAACTAGTATAACTGTAGAATCTTCGCAAAGTCTGATAAAGTTTTTTATTGAGTCAATATCAGCATCACTATTAACTGGAGTACTATAAGCAATTCCATCCGATGGACTAACTGCAATTGATTTAATAAATCTACTCTTATCAAATGGATTCAAGCCCTCGGTTTCAATATCCATTCCAAATACTTTAGTATCAAAGTTTACGTAATCATATAAATTAGGAATGAAGTTATTATAACCTTCTGGCCATTTATTTAAAGAAGGAAAGAAATTAAATGTATCTTGTAATTGATCATTTGTTTTTTTCATATCTATATGCCCAATGTACTGATATAAATTTTGTAAATGCTTCTTCGTCGTTATACCTTACAGTAGGATAAGTATTCTTCACCCACTGTATAGCTTGTTCTTTCGTCATAGTAACTTTGCAGTTACCCCCACTCTCGTGTGGCTCATCATACGCCCATACTTCTTCATTTTCTTTCTTCATTTTATTTTATTTCAGGATAAAATCTATATTCTTGGTGTAAAGCCAAGATTACACAGACATCCATCAATATGTCCACCAACCATACACTCTGCTTGATCTTCTTCCACCATATACAAACCTCCCCAACCAAACCTTGATAACTCTATTGTGAAGTCTGCTGCAAAGTGCTTCTTACTCCTCCTATCCCAAAAGTATATTCTAACTTCAGTCTCAGGCTTGAACTGTTTTAGCTGATTTATCAAGACTTTTACCTGCATTATATATCTCCTTTTTATTTAGTCTAGCTTTATTCTAGCTTCAAATGATTTCCAACATTCAAAAGAAGCGTGTCCTTTGCACTTGCATAAATTGCAATAGACTAATTTAAGTTTTAAGAAATTAAGTATTTTTGATATTAACGTATTCATTCTTTTCTTCTCTACTCATTTAATCCACTCCAAATCTAGAATAGTTTCTGATACAGTTTGATGTGCAAAGTTCATTTCGATGTAAACTTTTTGTCCCGATAATCCTCTAGTATTCTTAATAAATTCTAGAGAACACACATTATGATTTATCTTTCTCAAGTAACTTCCTGACTGGCACATATATAAGATGCTTCCTGATTCTTTAAAGTTGTCTTGTCCCTCAGCCATACTAGATATAATAAAGATAATCTTATTTTTATCTCTAGCAAGATTAGATAACTTACCCATATTTATATCTATTCCCTTTCTCGGATCATTGCCTTCAAACTCCATACGTTGTATGTAATCTATAATCACAACATCAAAGCTATCTATTGCAGCAAGGACTTGATCTATTGTCCAACCTAATTCAATCTTAATTAAATTACTTATCTTATTCAACTCTGTTCTAGTTGTGTCTTCTATGAGAGACTTATCTTTCTCAATTTCACTCCAACTAAAAGATGAATACCTGCTAGCGACCCTACTCCACATTTGTTCCTTACTAAGTTCATAGCTAAGACTTAATACTTTCTTATCTTGCTTAGCAGCTTGACAAGTAAGCTCAGTAATCAAACTAGATTTACCTATACCACTTCTTCCCGCTATACCGTGAATGCCAGATGCAAAACCGCCGCTAAGAATGCTATCCACCACAGATAGACCACTACTGAATTGTTGCAAAGTTCTTTGGTTTCCGTTATGATTGCCAAAGCTGCTCCTAACATAGCTATTATCGTAGCTATTATAATTATTGATTTGTCCTTCCAACCAATCAATAAAAGTTTGATCAAAGTTACAGTAAGCACTATTAACGTCAGTCTTGCTAGAAGTTTCACTAATAAACTCTTTGGGAAATTCCAATATAATAGGAATCGCATTAAACTCCTTTAGATATTCAGCAGCTTTTCTTGCTCCAATATATCCTTCATAATCAGAATCAAATAAAATAAATACTTTCTTATTTCTAAGAGAATACATTTGTTTCTTACTAATCTTTGCTCCAAGACTAGCAATTGGATTTATATTAAGAGTCTCACGGTATTGCCAAATCGTAAAGAAATCTGTGATTCCCTCAACCAAGATAATGGAATTACTGCTAGCAATGTTTCTCCCAAATAGATTCTTATCAACTCCTGTTGTATTTCTAAACCTTTCACCTGTTCCCAGGATTCTACGTTTAATGAATTGATTTGTCCCATAAGGAATGACAAGGAATCCATAATCACTTTCTGTTTCTCTTGATTCAAAGTATCCTCCGAAATCTTCTATTGTTTCTGGTTTAATCTTTCTTTCAATAAGAAAATTAGTATAAGCCTCAACTTGTTTCCTAAGTATAATAGGTCTTTGTTTATTGGGAATAATTTCATTTATCCAATTATCAAAGGTAACTAAGTTATTAACTTCTATTCCACTATCCTCAATCTCATCATTCATATTGGAAATGGGCGGGACATTATATTCTAATTCTAAACTCTTAGCTAATTTCCATAATGTCAGACCATCACATCCAGCCATACAACTAAATTGTTTATATTGAAATGAGATCGCGGCTGACTTGTGTTGATCAGAATGGAATGGACAGTTAATTGGAATCCATTCTCTACCATAATCAACCTCTATATTAAATTTATTAGCTATTGCTTGTATTAGATCCATAGCTCTCTCTCTTTTGTTTCAGGACAAAATCTATTTTAGTGGGGGTATGTATCAAGAATATCTCTATGTCGTTCCATAAATTTAGTATCATTAAAATGTCGAGCAAGATACCTCATAACTTCATTAAGATCCTGTATAAAATATGTATTTATTACAGCGTCCATATCAGCTAAGATCATTTTAACTTGATAATAATCATTAACCTTTTCAATCACAATCCAACTTCTATTAGAATTATCTATCAATTTATTCTCCTTTTATTTTCCTTTAATATCTAATCTGAATTTATTTATATTTCCTGACTTAGGGAAATCATTTATATTTCCTTATCAATTTAAATACTGTATCAAGTATTGTAAACCAATCCGGAATTGGTAATACAATTCCATTATCTGTCGGTTCATAACTTAATCCAGTTTGTGTTTCAACTTTCCTGAACTGTCTTATATCAATACACTTACCATCTATCTTATGAGATAGTACCCTTACATACCATACATTAGGTTGTGAGTTAGTAAATTTAGTTTCAGGAGAATGGATAAATATTGGGAGTGATCCTTCGATCACTCCCCAAACCTGTTGATAATATCTTTGTTTCTTTTCTTCTTTCTTATCTGATAAGATACAAAGACTTATCCAATCCTCAATGACTTGCTTGAAGGATGGAATAGTATCGAGAGAAACTATCAATCGTTTTCTTAAAACTTCTCTCTGTCTCTGATCTAATTTCTTTAATATTCTTTGTACGAAAGGAATCGTCTAACGATCCAACCTCAGCTTTCTCCTTTAACTGTACAAAGGTTTTATTGATCTCAGTAATATCTTGTGATTGTTTATTCTCTTTAGGGATTCTTTCAAAGAAGTGTGGTTTAGGGGTATCAGTAAAGATATAATCTTGCATTATATCTGGAAAGTTTATTTGTTTAGCAGATTCTTGTAAGTCATTGGAAACATTAGAGATAAAGTTGTTGACTTTATCATTGGCTTCAGATATAATAGTGTTCATGAAATCACTTGAATCTTCGATATTCATTTGGTTTTGATCCTTTGTATTAGCTTGAGGTAAATCAATGTTGATAACATAAAGGGTTTAGTTACTGATAATAACTAAACCCTTTCTACTTTACACTCTCCACTCTTTTGCATTCATCAATGGATTATTAAATACTTCCTCTGTACAAATATGAATCTCCTTTCCCAACTGAAATATATGATTAACCATTGAACATATTTGTTTCTCATAGTCCTTTATAATTTGATTTTGAATATCAATTTGATTAAGTAATCGTGGAATTTCTTTTATTGTAAACACTTCTCCAGTTGTTAAGTTTATTGATTCCATATTTATTTCTCCTTTCTTCCCATTAGATTTAAACTAACAGGTAAACTAGCACAATCTTTTATATCACTCCGCCATTCTTCTATTCTCGTAATTTTACACCAAGACATCAAGATAGTTAATTTGTTTTGATCGAATATAGATTTATGGAAATCATATTCATCTACCTGTCCTCCAATAATATATGCATAAAGCAATGCTGTAGGAAATTTAGAATTATTATTAACAAGCTCTTTAGAGATCCATCTCATATCAGGAACTGCGATCTTAATAATACCCTCTGGTTTTAAAACCCTGATCCATTCTTTTAGAACATCAAAAACTTCTCTCTCTGAGAAGTGCTCTAATATATGACTAGCTCTAACCTCTATAAATGTTTCACTATCATAATTAAGTGGAAAGATTGTGTGCCCAAACTTAGCATCAAGATTTATATATCCTTCTAATTCTTTCTCACCTGATCCTATATTTAATTTTAAATCCATATTAAGTTATCTCGTAGTTTTGAATCATTGAAAGAACACTGCCGGCAGCGTATCTTTTATCTTCGTATTTATATCCATAGTGTTCTATTACAGTCTTCGATACAGCAAGTCTATTTGATTCTGGGTACTCCGCTACATATTTCTTTCTAGCTTGATAGAGATCAAGCATTCCAGTTTCAACTTGCCATTCAAGATAAGCTGCAAATTGCAGCCTCTCATTATTATGCACCCATTCAATTGGAATATTTCTACGAGTTGCATATAACTGTTCATACATTTGATTAGCTTCAAGCATTCGGTCTCCTCTACTTAATGAGAATATATTTCTCAGCCCCACATTTAGAACACCTCATAACTTTATATCTTTTCCCATCGATAGTAACTGTTCTATCGTGGTAATAATTATGTTTACATAATTCATCAGTCTTCATTTCTTGATTAGGCTTACAACTACTACAGTTGTATAGATCAGTGTGAATAAAATTACTATAAAGGTAAGTGTGTCTAGCTGACTACTGATTCTACTTAGAAGTTCAATCTTTCTATTCTGAAGTGTCCTATCTTCTTTCTCTTCCATACTAATTTAGATTCCTTTCTTTCTAATTAGGTTGCCTCTGTAATAAATCTAATAAACTTATCTTTTCTCCCTTTCTTGGCCATCAAATAAAACTGCATCCATAACCCATTCGCAATTTGGACATACCCAAGCGGTATGTGACCCACAATCATCACAAGGAACCTCAGTTTTATTGGCTTCTATTTCGTCAAAATATACATAACAATTTTCACATTTTATCTCCTTCATAAAATCTTCCATAAATAACCTCCATTTTACTGAGAATATGAATAAGGGTTGTGGAAATTTATTTCTCTAAGTCAAGAAATCCATCCCATAACCCTTTAATATAAATTAACAGATAAATTAACAATAAAAGAAACCAACGTAATTTCTTATACTCATAGACAACTTTATTTATGATCTTATCGAAAGAGTTCGGCTGGATCAAAGCTCTCATCTACAACAGGCTTTGATTTAGTTTTCTCTTTTTTGGATGGCTTAGGCTCCTTTGGAACTTTAACTTTAGGAGCAGGTTCTTTCTTACTCAGCCATCCAAGATTCTCAGGATTCAATCCCCTAGCCTGTTTCCAACTAAGTTTGTTTCTAAAGACTTGAATCAAAGCTTTGTAATCATCCGGAGTATCTTCACTCTCAATCATTGCATCCCAGTTACGGGGAGACATTTCATCTACACCTCTAGCCGACGTAGATCTAGCCTGTCGAACACTAACTCTCTTACCTCCACCAATCAGCTTAGCTTCTAAACTCATATTAGCAAGAGCTTCTCTCATTTTATCCTGGGTCTCTTGACTATAAACCTTACTAAGTCCAGAACCTTTAGGCGCAGCTTCCCCATAAGTCTTTACCAACTGAAGAGCAGCAGTCTGTGTAAGCTCTCCATTATTTACCATTTCAAGCACAAACTTAGGAAGTTCGCCAACAAGAATGGTATTATAGACCATAACAGGACTAAGTCCTGTCATAGCTGACAACTTTTCTTTACTAATACCGTGCTGCAATGCTTTCTTAAACGTAACAGCACGTTCCAAAACTGTCGATTCTGATCTAGCTTCATTCTCCGTGATCTCTAATTCTATACTAATATCGGTATCTGGATCGTGCATTATAATTGGAACCTCTGCAAATCCAAGAACTTGTGCGGTGTGTGTGCGCCGCTTACCTGCTACCACCACCTCACCTACATTAGGCACGTCTGTAACAAAGATCGGAGTGTGAATAAATCCAGTGGCCTCTACTTGAGCATTAAAAACTTCATCTGTGCCTCTATCTGCCCGTGGATCATAATAGGCTTCTACAAGCTCCCGCTTATCAGGATTGTTTTTCATCCATACGGCTGTAATAATAATCAGCTTCTTTGGATCACGCATTTCAATAATACGATTACTAAAGATTTGTGCGTATTTATTATTTACTTTAGAACCATTTTCTGACATACTCTAATTTCCTTTCAGGTTGTTAATCAAAAAGTTTATTTTTAATAAATTCCCATTCTGAATTATTCCATTTATAGAATATCCACTGAGAACTATGATTGCCTAAAGCTTTAAAGGCAAGTACCTTTATATACCTTTCTGGTAATTCTGTCAAGACCTTAACAGCTTTATTTCTCATTGTTCTACTTACTAATTCATTAGTAATAACAGAACTCTTGGTTGATTTACATTGGAATAAATAAACTTGATCTATTCCAAATGCCATCACATCTACGGGACTATGACTCCCGGCAGTTCTAATAACTAACGGGAAACCTACAGTCTTTAGTTTATTTATCAACTCATTCTCAAACTTATAGCCCTGTACATATTTCTTATTCCCTGAATTAAGGGGAGAATTTTTTGTTTTAATAGTAATTCCCAAATCAGATAGTATTTTTTTATTCTCTTTATTATCATTCATATTTATTCTCTATAATAATTTATATTTTCTTTCTATTCTTATGAATAGAAATTTCCTTAACAACTTCTGAAGTTAAATCACTATCCTTAATTTTAACTTCGCTTTTGCAGACAGTACATCTCACTGTCTTATTCTTAGTAATGTTACCTATCCTATTATTAAATCCATATTTTTCATCTTGGTAATGATGAGAACAGTTACATTTAATAATCATAATTCTCCTTGTGAATTCCAACATTCATTTTTGAATGGACAGAAGTTACATTCAATATTCCTCTTATCTAAATATCTTCTATCCGGAATATTTATTTCAAACCCACTTCGAATAGATTCAGTAACACAGTCTTTCGTTGCCTTCAAAGAATTTAATCTGTCAAGAATAAAATCTAAATCTTTCTCAATTCTGATAGGGATATGAAGCTTACTTGTATCTCTATTTTTAATAATAAGATAGAATAGATCAATCTTATTAGAAAACATATAAGATTGTATTTGTCCATACCAAATAGAGTTAATATCTTTAATATCCTCTTCTGAATACTGTTTAAAATTCCTATCTTTAACTGCTTTACATTCTAATCCAATCATTATATCTTTTTCTTTATCAATCAGTACTCCATCCATATGAGTAATCAGTTGAAATCCAAGTACATCTCTAATCTCCTCATTCCCATTCTTAAATATTAGAAGTTTATAGTTTTCCGGAAGATCTAATTCAATACTATTAAGTATCATTTCTTCATGAAGATGCCCATCATTAAGAAATGGCTCATCACTAAAAGATAACTTATTTCCTCTCAACATATTCCAGAATAGTTTTCTTTCACAGATATTAAAATCAGAACCATGAAAGTGTGTTCTAATAACATTATCTAATTCCGGATTATCTTCTAGAAACTTTTTACATATACTACAAGGAATACTGTGATAACCTTTCATCGTATTTCCTGTAATATAGGATTCATATAATATAGAGTTTATTTTATCTAGATTGATCATTCATACAGCCTCCATTAAGAGAATTAGTTAGTGTTGTTATTCTTCCCTCTAATGAATTAAACTTCATTTCCATTTCAATCCTTACTTTAGCGATTTCACATTGAATAATACTCTTTAACTCCTTCTCAAGAGAGTCTTGTCTATGCATTAAGGTACTATAAATTTCTGTAATTCTCATCTGTGTTTCATCAAATAACGCTGTACATTCTTGAAAACATTCACTAGTAGTCATAATTTACTCCTTTTAAGCTACCCCTCACTCCACTTCGTTATTCATATTCGAAATGAAATAGATTTTGTCCTGAAACAAAATGGAGATTACATTCGGGTTAGCTTATATAATAAAAAAATAACTGTAGTATAATATACTTATATACTACAGTACCTTGTTAGCTGAACTTACACTGTACCTTGCCCCTTCACTAGGTTCAGAATATCATACTTTTTATCTAAAGTCAATACACCATTTGGTGTACTTTTTAGCTTACAATCCAAACTATTAAAAGTATTACGAAATATACAGAGAGGAAAGATAAAATATCTTTCTTAGAATCTTCTTTTGGACAAATACAAACGTGATTACAGTTATTTACGCAATCATACATACTTTATTCCTTTCTAAGGTGTATGAATTTCGTACACATAGATACTCTATGGAGACTGGAGATATAGGATCTACAGTCTCTCTTCTCATTCTCTATTTTCTGATGCCCTTCCTTGAAGCTCCAGATAGGGTAGGCTGCATCCAAAGATCGTAGAGCTACGTACCCATATCTCGGCCATTTCAAATCGATTCTAGGCCCACTGTGTATCTTTTTGACACACTAATATTTATATCTTTTGATCTCCTTAATTAAGAACTCAATACTTAATTTAACTTCATTACCAAACACAATCCATACTAACCATATGGCAAGTAGGATAATAATAGAAAGTGTAATACCCTGTTTAGTTTTATAATTCATAGGAATCACCAAACCTATCTTCAGGGTTAAGCCAATATTTAAATAAAGATTTCTCCCATCCAAACTTATCCGGAGTTTGATAATGTCCATAAAGTTGGACTTTGTAGTTAAGTTTTGATCTCTCAATCATTGATGCAATACTATATAGGGTATCACTATTAGATATGGCAATATCTCTAATTTTAATATCATCGTAGAAACTAATTACAATCATAATTAACTCCCTTCAAAAATTTCCTTTCCTCCCTTAATAAGGGGATGATTTTTATGCCATAAGTCTATTTCAAATTGACTTGATGGCACAATACAATCATAATATTTAATATTCTTCTCTTCGACTCTAAGTCGAGGAGAGCTATCTAACCTAACTCTAAATACAATTCTTCTATCTAAATTCCACGATCCATACATTGCTGTATGGAAACTAAAGATTCCATCTTCAAACTTGAATATCCTCATAATGCACCTCCTCAGATTGATCTAGACAGTAATCTTCAAACTGACTAAGGTTTTTAATTAAATCTTCAACTTCTTCGTTGTATGGAAGGAAGATATTATTGTCATTAGACCAGAATCTATTTTCTTTTCTCATTCTACGGCAGTCTTGTGCCATTCCAATGTAATCATTATCCATATTAGTAATGTCCTCTTTATTCATTTCTAAATTTAATTTTAGTTAAAGTTGTAGAAATCCTACTCCTTTATTTTATTGAGAGTTCTCAAACACAACTCTTTAGAAATTATTGTGCTTGGTTCGTAATCGTCTATCTTCTTGATAAATGAAGATACCCACTTTGGATTATTGGTGGTTATCGTATCGTTGCCACAAATCAACAGGGTTCTGGACGTAAATACCCTATAATAACTACTTGTGTCCTCTTCGGATATAAACTGGCTATTTAAATACTTAGCAATCGGACACTCTCTTGCATTTTTAACTTCCCCGATCTGTATATCGTTGGGAAATTTAGAAATCCAAGTTATGAATTCTTCTTTCTTCAAGTCCATCACTTTCGTCTCCTCTTTATTCCTCCATTTTCGAAATTAAATAAATTGCAATTAACATGCAGCTAATTACAGCAAACCAAAAGATTGAATTACTCATATCGATCATCCAACTGTATTTTGTGTTTAAGTGAGATAATCAGTCTACTTACCTGATTAGCTGCTACTATACACTTTTCCGAATATTTAAAATCCCTAGCTTGTCCGGCTTTATCAGCTTTCACTGATAGTGTATTTTCTACAAAATACAGAATATCTTGAATATTCATTTTACTTAAAATACTTTGTAGTATCAAGGATTCATCTGTAGTTATCATAATTCCTCCAATCTAAATTTAACTAAACTCCTCAATTGAGCTATAATCAATTGAGTATAGTACCTCAAAGTTTACAAGTCTATACTTTATATTTTCAATCAATTATTGATAAATCATTTCCTTTTGAAGGGAAATAGCTCAATTCAAGAGTTAATTAAATATATTTCGTCCTCCGTAGCTATGACTTTGTTAAATCTGTCACATTTAACTTATATCCCTTAGCTAGATCAGGGATTCTATGTACTGTTGTTATCTTCTGATAACAACAGACCTCTCCAAAGAGATAAGTTACTTTATTTCCAACTGGTGGAACCGTGCCACTTATTGGCTACGTCCAGTCAATGAGATTAGGAACCGGTATCGCCGGATTACTTATAGAGCTATTACGTATTAGAGAATAATTCAATCTAGGCAGATATTAAAGTTAGTTTAGTTTTCTGTCTTAATGTAGGCAACTGCGTTGCCTACAGATTTAACCTTCTTCACGTTTTTCCTAGATTCCAAATCGCGTAGCAATACAGCTAAATACCGCATTTTGTATTTAGCTGCCGTACCTTTCAGTTGCCGGCTAAGGAAAGTCCCAGGAGTTATTGGCTTCTCAATATCTTGAAAGTCAAGATAGCTCTCTGTGTACATTGAACCTTTTGGCATATTGAGCCCTTTCTACCTGCCTAGATTCAACTATTCTCTAATACTATTTGTCAAATAACCTCTCAGTGCTGAAATAATTCTTTCAGACTTATCTGTCCATATCTGGTATGGATAAAACACATTAGCATCTTACGTGCTCTCGCCTATGTTTTCTAACTCACAGAGCTAAGGATTATAAATCTATATAAAGTATAAATATTCCTTAGCTTTCGTCCTACTAGACTCATCAGTGTGAGAATCTTAAAGATTAGAGTTTATGTTCTCTCCCTTTAACTAAATTCGGAGAGCTTAATCTCTTTCTTTCTCTCCGGCTACTCTAAGTATCTTAGCAACCAACGTGCCACAATATATAAACTATGATGTTTAAACAAGTTATTAGGTTGTCTCAATAATGGGAATAAATAATCCCAATAATGGGAATCTCTAAGTATATGTATTTATTATAGATATTATATAGTATAGTAATAATACATATACTATATAGTATATTATATATTCTAATTATATAGGGGAAAGGACTTAAGTCCTTTCCCCTTTATATGTTATAGTATTAAACCATTACGTATATTATATATACCATTTGCTACGTCGTCAACTTAGCGTGTCGTATCCTTATATGTGCCCTTACCTCCGCTGACGACGTGGTTATTCAAAACCCCTTAATATATGTTAGTAACCTACCCTAAGTGTCTGTGCCCGTTGTCGTTAATACGTCTTTAGGACGTCAATACGACAGGTAACTGTCGTTTCCTTAATCAGGTAATAGGGGCTCCAATCAAGACAGTACCCACTTGCCCCCAGGAGTGTCGTAAATTAGTTGACTACGATAAGACACACACATAAAAAATTATATTATAATATAAATAATACTTGACATAGTATATTATATATAGTATACTACTGTTGTAGTAGAAAGCCTACTATATTTATATTCTCGTTTGTCTGTATAAAGCACTTAGGAGGTTAGGAAGATAAAGTGTCTTCGTTTCTTTTCAGGAAGAAATATAAATCTTCCTAACCAACTAAGTTATAAACTTAGTTAGATAATATGTTACAGTTAGTTAGACAAGAAAAGAATGAGTTAGAACAGAGTAAACTAAAACAAGAGATAGTAGAAAGTGTCTCTTTAGGACTATGTACAACTCCGGAGGATATTAGTAATAAGTTTAGTATTCCATATGAACAAGTTATTCAGTTATTTAGTGATCCTAATTTTACTAATTTAATTGCTAATTATACTAAAGCTAAACTTAATATTAACTTTCATACTAAAGGAATAAATAGACTTATGACTATTGTAGATTCAGAAGATAATAAGGAGTCTATAACAGCTATTAAACTTCTAGCTCAACTTACTCAGAATCTTAAAGGTGTACAGAGTACAGATGTTAATATAAATCTAAACTTAGAAAGTTTAGTTAAAGAAACTGAGAAGCAGGTAAATTTCATTTCTGTAGAATCAAGAAAGGTAGGATAATTATGATAGAAGAAATAATTAAATTTTATTTTATTAGTACAATTATAGGAACTATACTTTTCGGAGGTATAGATTTCTTAACAAGTAAACATGGTTGGGGATATTCAATTCCCAAATATCCTAAGATTGAAAAGACTTATTCAGTTTTCTTTTTAATTACTTTCATAAATTTTATCATTGGTTTTATTTATGATAAATTATTTTCAGTTTAATAAAAATAGTTCTTGACATAAGATTATTCATGTGTTAGAATGTTTTTGGAATGAAATTTTAACTTAAAATTAAAATGACTGAAGCGAAGTGGAAGGAAACTTGGTATCTAATAACTTATTTTACTTGGAGATTTATGAAGAAGTTGATTTTTATTTTTAGTTTTATTTTGAGTACGACCACATATTCTTATGCTCAGGAACTCCCTAAGTTTAAAATTGGGGTTAGTGCGGTTGCCAGTGAATTCTCAGATGTCTTGAATTTTAAAGATACTCAGTATAATCCCAATCTTCAAGTTGAAGCTTTGGGAACAATTGGAAAAGTTCATTACTTGAGATTTTCAGCAGGTGTTGTATATAGACGTAATTTTGATTCTAAACAGAATATTATTCATATTGCTGGACAAGCTAGTTACCATCTTTCCATCTTTGAACCATTTGCAAGATTCTCTGCTGGAATTGATTATCTCAATGGAATTGACAATCGAACATTTTCACGAGAAGTAACTTTGGGAAGTGATGTCAATCTTGGTCACTTTTATGTTCGTCCACTTGCAGTTGGATTTAAGCGTACTGGTGCTTTTCTTTCTCCTGCTGAAAGAACTTTCCAGTCTGGAGTTGGTTTCTCATTCTAATTAAAAATAAAATAAATTTAGATTTCCCTAAGTCAGGAAATTATGAATATCACTCAAATAAAAGAATATTTCACTAAGCTTAGAACTGACTTCCAGTTCTATTGCTCATTGAATATTTCTATTAAAGACAAGAGTGGAAAAGCTATTAACTTTATTTTCAATAGAATGCAGAGAAAGCTTTGGCAATGGTTCTTGGAAGATATTGTTCTTGGTAAGCCAATTAGATGGTATGTGATAAAGGGACGCCAAATGGGGTCAACCGTCTTCTTCACAGCACTATTCTATTGGCTTACCAGTCTAAATTCAAATAAGAATGCTTGTATTATTGCCCAAGATAAAGACGCTGCTGAAGCTTTAGGTGGAAAGATTCAGAACTATTATCAACGTTCTCAGCAAATGCTTAAACCCTCAGTTCGTATTATGAATCGTAGTCAGATTCATTTTGCAACTAACTTAGAAGAATTTGAGAGAACAGGAGAAATCGGACTTGACTGTCATATTGATTCATACCCAATTGAACGAAAGAACTTGGGAAGATCGTATACTTACCAATACGCCTTACTTACAGAATTCTCAATGTATCCTGAAGTTGTGGAAGATGTTTCTGATAGATTGGATTCTTTACTCAATACAATAGGAGACAATCCAGAAACTAAAGTTATTTTAGAAACTACTCCAAAGGGAGAAAACTACGCTAAAGATTTCTGGAATGATTCTTCAAATGGATTTAGAAAGATATTTATTTCTTGGGTTTCAATGGATGATTACAGAATTGAAATATCTCCAATTGAATATTTTGAACTTAGTGAACTTGATAATGCTGAATCCAGATATGGAAATGAAATTCAGGAAAGAAATAAAATTATTTATCAACTAAAAATATGGTGGCCTGAACTTAACTCTGATATTGAAATAGAGCATGAAGTTATGTGTCGTCTTGCTTGGAGACGAAATAAAATAGACAAAAACCTTTCAGGTTCTAAGCTTAAATTTAAACAAGAGTATCCAACCTCTCTTGAAGACGCATTTGCTTTCTCATCTGATACTGTTTTCCCATTAGATAGAATTTTAGAGATGGAAGATTTCAATAAACTAAATAAAAATATTCCATCTCTTTATCGCTACCATCACGATGATGAGGAAAAGAATCCTACCAAGAAATTTTATGGGGCACGTTATGGAAATCTTTCTATCTTTGAACCTCCACAACCCAACTCTGTATACTGTATTGGGGCAGATGGCGCGCAAGGTATTCAAGGTGGCGACGATTCTTCCGCCTACGTCTTAAAGCTCCCTGAACTTCAAGAAGTTGCTTCATTCTCAGATATCATACTTCCAGAAGAGTTTGCAGGAATCTTAAATTATCTAGGTCTTTTATACAATAAAGCTCTTCTTGGTTGTGAAGTTAATGACAAAGGAGGATATGCAGCAGTTGAAAGCTTAGTTAATAAATATAATTATCCAAATCTTTATTACAGAATAAATCCGCTTAAATCTGTAGTTGAAACCAACATTAGATACGGATTTATAACTAATCCTGAATCAAGACAAACAATGATAAATGATTTCACTGTTCTTCTCAATTCAGGAAATATTTTAATTAAATCAAAAAAACTCTTGACACAACTCAAATCATTTGTTATGATAAGTGGGAAAGCTCAAGCTGCTCCAGGTAGACACGATGATCTTGTATTTGCAGCTATGATTGCCGTCCAAATGGCACGGCAGGCTTATATTCCAAGACCGGAAGTTACACCTAAGAAAGCTCCACGCTTCTCATTCAACTGGCACTTTGAAAGAATGAATCGAAGTTTAAATAATCCCCAACGTTCTAAGTTTAATCGTAGATTTGTATAGAAAGGAAATTTAATTATGGCCTGCGATACAACTATATCTCCATTTGCTAATTGGGCTAGTGCGGGAATTATAGTAAATTTTGATGGAAGTAATATTTGTGTAAGAGTTAATTTCTTTGCAGTTGATAATATTAACAATTCTATAGATATAAATAGGAGTTATCCTATATCAACTTCTGATTTAGATATAGCTAGTGATTTAAAAGAGCAGTTTCTTTTAGCAGTTGATTCTACATATGTCGATATGATTAAACGTTGTTTTAGAATTAGAGAACTTATTTTTGAATCTTTAAAATATTAAAATGCTTTTTAATTACACCTCACAATTTGGAGAAGATGGTTTGATTGAAGAAGTCTTTAAACTTATCGGTATTAAAAATAAGTGGTGTGTAGAGTGTGGCGCTGCTGATGGAGTATTATTCTCAAATACAAGATTACTTATTGAACAAGGTTGGAATTCTATTCAAATAGAATCAGATGAAGAAAGATTTAATAAGTTACAAGATTTATATAGTGATAATAAAAATGTAATTACATTAAATCAAAAAGTAAGTTTAAATATTCAGAGTAATTTAGACACTATTTTAGATCAAACTGAATGTCCAAAAAACTTAGATTTAATGGTTATAGATGTAGATGGTCAAGATTTTTATATTTGGAATAGTTTAATAATTTATAGACCTCGCGTTTTAGTTATTGAATATGATCCAACTAAAGATCTAAAAGATGATTTTATACCTATTCCAAGTGGAATAGGACAAGCTGGATTTAATCCTATTCTTCTTCTTTCAGTTGGTAAGGAATACATATTATTTAATAAAACTAAAACTAACTTAGTTTTTATTGAAGCTAAAGAATTTAGAAAAAGTGTAGTTAATTTATGAATACGAATAGTAAGAATATTGGAAGATACCAAAAGCAAGTAACAATGCCAGGAGTAAACTTGGCTAATAACTATTCTTCTATTCAAAATGATAACGAAGATACAAAATATCTTAAATGGCTAGACAAAATAGAGTCTACACTTAGATGGAGAAAATCAAATTATGATAAAGACTGGAAACGTGCATATGCAATGTTCAATGGAATTCATTGGAGAGATAGTTTAGAAACTGATCCATCCTCAGACAATGTTAGAGATCGAATTACTGTTAATCTAACAATGTCAAATGTTCTTTCCATTGTTCCATTTCTTGCTTCAACTAAACCAACTTTTGTATGTAAACCAAGAAAGCCAGAAAAAGACTTAGTTGCCAAACTTAAATCAGAAATATTAAATTATGAATATGAACAACGTAGAATGCATAAACAGGCAAAGTCTGCAATCTACGATTGTGTAGAGATTGGGCACGGAATAGTTAAAGTTGGCTACGCATTAGAACTTGATGAGTCTAAGCTAAAAGACGAAAAGAGTATTCAATATGAATCCTACATTAAAGAAGATTCCCCGTACATCAAACGTATTTGTCCACTCCATTTTCTTATTGATCCGTGCGCTTCGGAGAATTCCCTTGAAACTGCGGAATGGTGTGCTGAGATTTTCTTCAAACCTCTCAAAGATATACTCTCGAATACTAAATATAATCAATCGGTAATTCGTAAAATAAAGTCTGGACTATATATACCAGGAACTAAATCTACAGTATTTGATAATCTCAGTGATGCAGGAATGGATGTACTTAATGATTCCTATGGCACTGATCCACAGAAGATAAATCCAGATTATGATTTAGTTGTATGTTACGAATGTTGGTCAAAGAGAGACAAGAAATACTATATATTTATATCAGAGATACCAGAACCTATTCTTGAGAAAGATTGGCCGTATGAATATATAGATAACTTTCCATATATTAAAGTTGATTATATTCCCATACAAGATTGTATCTATGGTGTTGGACTTCCTTTCACAATAGAAGATCAACAATTTGAAATCAATAGAGTTAGAACATCTGCATTTGAACATAGACGTAGATTTAATAGAAAATATACTGCTGTAGAAAATGCAATCTCTGAACCAGAAGCAAATAAACTAGTTAATGGGCCAGATGGTACAATAATCTTTGTCAAACAACAAAATGCAGTTCTTCCTATTCAAGAAGCCAATCTCTCTCAAGATAGTTATGCTGTTGAATCAATGATCAAAGATGATATTAAAAATATTACCGGTAATGATTCATTGATTCAGGGAGGAAACCTACCATCAAGAACAACTTCAGGAGAAGTACAAACAAGAACAAACTTATTTAGATTAAAGCTTGATGATAGAGCAGATGCAATTGATCAATTCATTCTTGATATTGGAGTTCAAGTTCTTCAACATATAGAAAATAATTATAGGACAGATCGTATAGTTGCGCTAGTTGGACTTAAAGGAATCAATTGGGAGACTCTTTCAACTTCAGATATTAAAGAGCAAATGGATGTTTCTATGGAAACAATCTCTGCTCCTAAAGTTGATCCAATGGTAGATAGGCAGCAGAAATCTGCTTTATGGCAGACATCAATTCAAGCTCTTCCTTTAGTTCAGGCAGGACTTCTAAAGATAGATTATAATCAATTATTTGCTTGGTTAATAGAATCATTTGATTATCAAGATGTTGGAAAGTTCTTTGATTTTAGTTTAGTTGTACAACCTGAACTTCAACAAGTTACACAACAGCAGGTCACACAACAACCTACAAATTATGGTAGTCAACAACAGAATCAACTCGCTAATATTCAACAACAGTCTAACTTTAACCCTATGTCTTTAATGGGTCAATAGAAAGGAAAACTAAAATGATTAAGAAAACTACAAAAGGTTATAAAGTCGTTTCAAAGAAAACTGGTAGGAATCTTGGTGGCCCATATAGTTCTAAGGCTGCTGCCAAGAAACGTATTCAAGAAGTTGAATATTTCAAACACGCTAAAGGAAAGAAATAAATTTCTCTAAGTCAAGAAATACTTTATCTAGGATATTGTTATGCCAATATATGAATATGAATGTACTATACATGGTAGAGAAGAAGTTCTATATATAACAACGGATGCTCCTAAAACTTTTAGATGTAATAAATGTGATCAACAGATGGAAATGGTTTGGTCTTTAGTTTCAATGCAACCTGATAATATGTGGTCTGGGAAGATAACTGATCTAGGATATTTTACAAGTAAACAAAAGTTTGAACAACATATAAAAAATAATAATCTAGAGAGAATAGATCGTGGTGGATATGAACAAGTTCAGAAGAAGTCTAAAAATAAACTTAGTGAGATTAAAAAGAAAACAGAAAAGAAAGTTACAGAATATTTAGAAAAGGAGATTATTCCAAATATTGATATGACTTTGGAATAGATTTTAACCTCAATTAAAATAATAATTTAAAATGAATAATCAAGTACAACCAGCACAATTAGGTGGACAGACACAGCAAGCAACTCTTCCACCGCTTAGTGAACCTTCACTCTTTACTGCCGATCCTGGAGATTTAGATTTTAATTTTGATCCAGCCTCTGGCAACTTTATGTTAGATTTCAAAAAGTCTCCGGAGTCTATACCCTCAACACCAATACAGCAAGAGTCTCAATCACAAAATGTAAATCCTCAGTCTCAGACTCCCAACCACGAAGATCGATTTACTCGTATTGAAGGGGCACTAATTAACTTAGCTGGAATACTTGAAGGAATGGGGAAAGGTTCGACTCAACAGTTACAACCACAAAATCCACAGGAAGTACAGTCCCCTGTGCTTGATCTTCAATCAGAAGATTTTGCAACTAATTTAGTTAATGTGATCAACTCTTCCATTGAAAAGAGATTCTCAGCATTGGAAGAGAAACTTAAACCACTTAACACGGATATTGCTAAAGTTAATGAAAGATTGAATCTTACTGATCTTGTAACTAAGTATGGTCCGCCTTTTGTTAATATGTATCCACTTTTGTTAGAATATAAGGGAAGTGATCCGAATGCTAATATTGAGAAACTTTATCTCACTATGAGTAAATTGGATAGCACTACCCGAACAACTAATGGGTCTGGGCAGGTAACACAGCCTATACAGCCACAGGTTGACCTCGTAAAGAAAGCTGAACAGATGGCAACAGTTAGAGATGGAGTGCCGCAGGGTCTAATTTCAGAGACTCCTAAAGTTAAGCTCAGCATTGCTCAGGCTGTTGACCAAACAATTAAAGAACTTTTTGGGAGATAACTAGATGTCCAATCCAAATTTTGATACATTGGTTTCTATGACTCTTAAAAACTATAGAGGTCAGCTTGCTGATAATATAACTAATCATCAAGTTTTGTGGCTTCAGTTGAAAGAGCGTGGATTTATTCGAGAAGACGAAGGCGGTACATCTATCGTTGAAACTCTTCTCATTGAACGTAACTCTACTGTTAAGTCTTACAGTGGTTACGATATAATTGATACTTCTCCGCAGGGAGGATTTACGGCCGCTGAGTTTGATTGGAAGCAGGTTGCTGGTTCTGTAACAATCTCAGGAGAAGAAGAGTTAGCGATTAAAGCTTAAGCTCTTGTAAAATTCGGCTATATGCGGGAAACTCATAAAGCGTTCATTACTACTAGGGTAAAAATATGAATGATACTACAATTGACAATCCGCAGGAAAGACTAGAATTTGATTTGTGTTGGTTAGGTGGTATTATTGATGGAGAAGGTTGTATAACAATTTCAAGTTTTTGGAAAAGATATAATGGAAATTCTAATTTTACGGCTTCTCCAATAATTCAAATAACTAATACTAATTATGAATTAGTAACTGAGGTCTCAAGAATTTATAAATTAACTGGAATAAGATTTCATATTGCTGAATTTCAGCCTAAACTTAAAAATACTAAAATTAGATATGATATTAGTATTAAAGGTTTAGAAAGATGTAGGGAAGCGATTGATATTTTAGGCAGTTATATAAGAATTAAAAGAAATCAGTTATTTACAATGAGTTGTTTTATTGAAAGACGTTTGAGTATGACAAGAAATAGTCCTATAACTGGTTTGGATATTCAATACGTAACTAGAATAAGAGAACTTAATTCAAAGGGTTCTAGTATCCTCAACGACTACACGCCGAAATCAGTTGAATATGCTGATAAGATATAGTCTGATCTAACGTGAGAGCGTTAGAGGTTAGCAGAAATGCCTAACCCACTTAGGAAACTAAGTAGTAACAAATTGTTAAGAACAGTGGAAGTAAGACACGAGTTATTAACTTACTTCAGTCTAAGATTACCCAACTTGAACTTTCTATGATGTTGGAAATCAACAGGCAGTTGCAGTCAGACGGTACTGGTAATGGAGGTAAGGATATTACTGGTCTTGGT
>Ga0137410_10000218_pt1 | contig 40718 bp, 38 predicted proteins | sample CZODoug1_16funga_FD_108878 | JGI IMG/M metagenome (GOLD analysis project Ga0137410, IMG submission 108878) | Vadose zone soil fungal communities from Angelo Coast Range Reserve, California, USA - CZODoug1_16fungal (Illumina Assembly) | ecosystem: Environmental > Terrestrial > Soil > Vadose zone... | reverse complement strand
CCAAAAATGCCAAGAGAAACTCCAAGCATTCGCAGCACTACCGTGTTGCTCGTCCGCAAAGATGGACAGGTCGCACTTGCTGGTGACGGCCAGGTCACGCTGGGCGAAACGATCATGAAAGCCAACGCCAGGAAGGTCCGCCGCCTGTATAACGATACTATACTGGCGGGCTTCGCCGGGGCCACCGCCGACGCTTTTTCGCTGTTGACGCGATTCGAAAGCAAGCTGGAACAATACCATGGAAACCTCGAGCGCGCGGCGATCGAGCTGAGCAAGGAATGGCGCACCGACAAAGTGCTTCGCCATCTTGAGGCGCTGCTCGTGGTCGCGGATAACAAGAGCTCGTTTTTGTTGTCAGGCAATGGTGACGTGATCGCGCCGGACGACGGCGTACTCGCAATCGGGTCGGGCGGCTCGTATGCGTTAGCGGCCGCCAGGGCGCTGGCGAAGCACACAGATTTGTCGGCGCGCGAGATTGCTCTCGAGGCGCTGCGCCTCGCGGGCGAGATCTGCATCTACTCGAATCAGAATATTGTCGTGGAAGAATTGTAATCGCGGTCGTTGCGATTAATTGGGATTTAGATAATTCAAATGGTTATTTATTTAGAAGGCGAAGTGGACGAAGAGATTCGGCTCGACGAGATGACGCCTCGTCAGATTGTTGCCGAGTTGGACAAGCACGTTGTCGGACAACGCAACGCGAAGCGCGCCGTGGCAGTCGCTTTACGCAATCGCATTCGACGGCAAAAACTTCTCCCCGAAATGGCCGTGGACGTCATGCCCAAAAACATGATCATGATCGGCTCGACGGGCGTGGGAAAAACCGAGATTGCACGCCGCCTGGCGCGCATGTCCAATTCTCCGTTCCTGAAAGTTGAGGCTTCGAAGTTTACCGAGGTGGGCTACGTCGGACGCGACGTTGAAAGCATGATTCGCGACCTGACGGAAATCGCCGTGGACATGACGCGCCAGGAAAAGATTGACGAGGTTGCGGAAAAAGCGGAATTGAATGTCGAGGAAAGAATCCTTGATATTCTGTTGCCGCCGCCACGTTCGTCAACTTCCAGTTTCTACGACTTCGACGCCACGAGTGAAGCAGAGAGTTCAGAGCCTGCGACTGATGCGACCGCAAATGCCGCCACGCAGGATCAGTTTCAGCGCACTCGAGAAAAACTCCGCACGCAACTGCGCAGCGGCAAGCTAGATAATCGACTGGTCGAAATCGAAGTCCGCGAAAAGAACTTTCCGGTGATCGAGCTGGCGGGACCGCAAGGCGTGGAAGAGATGGGCATCAACATGAAGGACATGTTGGGTAATCTCTTCCAGGGCCGCAGCAAACAGCGAAAGATGCGCGTGGACGAGGCCATGGAACATCTGATGGCCGAAGAAGAAGAGCGCTTGATTGATATGGATCAGGTGGCGCGTGCGGCCATCGAACGCGTCGAAGTTTCCGGAATTATTTTTCTGGATGAGATCGATAAAATTGCCGGCCGCGAGTCGGGACATGGACCGGACGTTTCGCGCGAAGGTGTGCAGCGAGACATCCTGCCGATTGTGGAAGGCACGACCGTCAACTCGCGCTACGGAATGGTGCGCACCGATCACATTCTCTTTATTGCCGCCGGCGCTTTCCACGTTTCAAAACCTTCGGACCTGATTCCTGAGCTGCAGGGACGCTTTCCGATTCGCGTAGAACTGGAATCACTGACTGTCGAAGACTTCAAGCGTATTCTTACGGAACCGAAGAACGCCTTGATCAAACAGTACCAGGCGATGATGGCTACCGAAGGTGTGACCATAGATTTCACGACCGATGCAATAGATTCCATCGCGAATTTTGCCGCCAGGGTAAATGAGCACACCGAAAATATCGGCGCTCGCAGGCTGCAAACCATAATGGAAAAGCTGCTCGAAGAAATAAGTTTTGAAGGACCCGACCTGGAACCAAAGGAACAGAGAATTGACTCTGCTTACGTCGAGGCCATGCTCTCAGAAACTGTCAAAGACCAGGACCTCAGTCGGTACATTCTGTGAAACCATTCATTGCCCGCGTCTCGCCGATTTCCTTCGCTCTTCGTTTTCGAGTTAGCGCTTCTGCGTCCGTTCCCTCGCCCGCACGAAAAGCTTCTTGTCGTCGCCGCCTGTTAACGCTGGTGCTCCTCTTGCCGGCGATCGTCTTTATTGTAAATTGCGGCAAACGGCGACCGCCGCTGCCACCAATCGAGCGTGTGCAACAGCGGACGGAGTTGCTCTCCGGTGTACAGCAGGGCAACCAGGTGATCCTGAGCTGGCCCGCGCCGCGGCGAAACGCTCCGGATGAAAGCGTCCAGAGCATTAGGCGTATCGATGTTTACCGTCTGGCTGAAAAGCCGCGCGCTCCGCTGGGTTTGACTGAAGAAGAGTTTGCCACGCGCTCGACCTTGATTGGCTCGGTTACTTACGACGAGATCAAGAATGCTACCGATGTGCTGACTTACACAGACACATTGGAGCTCGCCGGCGAGCCGACGCGTTTGCGTTATGCGGTCCGCTATGTGAACGCCTCGGGCCAGCGGGCTGCCTTTTCAAACTTTCTCCTGCTCGAGCCCGCTGCTCGCATCGCGCAGCCACCGACAATAATCGCCACCGCTAAGGAGGTCGGTGAAAACGGAATCACGATTTCGTGGCAACCGCCCGCGGCAAACATCGATGGCTCAACGCCCGTGAACCTGCTGGGGTACAACGTTTATCGCGTGAGCGAATCAGAAGACCTGAGCGGCCAAACTCCGGTAAATGACGCGCTGGTTTCGGGCACACAATATCAGGATAAGAACTTCAAGTTTGGTGACAGCTATCGTTACGTCGTGCGCGCGGTTTCGTTGGGTACGGGAGGCGCGCAGGTGGAGAGTCTGAATTCAAACTCGATCACAGTCTCGCCACGCGATACGTTTCCGCCATCGGCGCCGGCATCGATCACCGTGGCTGCAGCTCCGGGAAGATTATCGATATTCTTCCCCGCAAATCCTGAAGGAGATATTGCCGGCTACAACATCTATCGCTCGACTGATCCTGATCTCCCGAAGGACAAGTGGACCAAATTGAACTCGACGCTGCTTACGCGCACAACTTTCCAGGACGAGAAAGTGGAATCAGGGAAACGGTATTACTACTACCTGACGGCGGTGGACCAGGCGGGCAATGTCAGTCCGCCATCCGAAGTGGTTTCCGAAACGGTGCCCTAACCTGGGAGCGCAAAACCTGGGACCGCGGGCGTGCGGGGTCCCCAACCGATGTGTTTTATCGGTTGGGGTGCTCGACTCGCCCGCAATGAGCGCGAAGCGCGAACAAACACCGATGCGCATCTGTCGTTTCACAACTTCTGAAATTACGACGCCACGACTTGGCTTAGTGGAAGAGAGTTATGCTCTGCCGTTGGCCGAGGGCGAAACGATCGCGTCCTTTCCATCTCCGCGCACTCAGTCAGCAATTTCGATCGCCGAAGTGAAGTTACTGGCTCCGGTTGTGCCTTCAAAAATCGTCTGTGTGGGCCGAAATTACCTCGAACATGCGGCGGAGCTGGGGAACAAAATGCCCGACGAGCCGCTGCTCTTTCTGAAAGCGCCTTCGGCGGTAATTGCCAACGGTGACTGCATCGAGCTGCCGCCGCAGTCCAAACAAGTGGAACATGAAGGCGAGCTTGGCGTGGTGATTGGACGACGCGCGCGCAAGCTAACGGAGAAGGCGGACCCGCTCGACTACGTGCTGGGCTACACCTGCGTCAACGACGTCACCGCGCGCGATTTGCAGCGCAAGGACGTGCAGTTTACGCGGGCCAAATCTTTCGACACCTTCTGTCCCGTCGGTCCTTTCATTGTTGACGGATTGGATCCGCTCAACCTGGTCGTTACCACTCGTCTTAATGGAACAGTGAAACAAAACGGCCGTACCGCGGACATGGCGTTTTCAGTTCCTTTCCTGATTCGTTACATTGCCGACATCATGACGCTCTATCCTGGAGACCTGATCGCCACGGGCACGCCTGCGGGCGTTTCGCTAATGAAGGACGGAGACGTTGTCGAAGTTGAAATAGAAGGAATCGGAGTGCTGCGAAATTCGGTTTGCGGCGCTGTGGGAACAATGTAAGGTCGGACCTGAGTGTCTGCCCAGGGACGCATTATAGGTGCGTCCTACAACTCGCGTTTGATAATCTGGAGGTCTTTATGAAGTTTTTTCTCGACACTGCCAATCTCGACGAGATTCGCGAGGCCGCAGCTTTCGGCATCGCCGACGGAGTTACGACTAATCCTTCGTTGATTGCGAAGGAAGGCGACGTAGATTTTAAGGAGCACATCGCAGCCATTTGCGAGATCGTTAAAGGGCCGGTCTCTGCTGAGTGCACTAGCGAAGACACGGAAGGGATGCTCCGTGAAGGACACGAGTATTCAAAGATAGCGCCGAACGTTGTCATTAAATGTCCGCTTACTCGCGCCGGCCTGAAAGCTACGCAAGCATTGTCCAATGAAGGAATAAAAGTGAACGTTACGCTCTGCTTCTCGGCGGCGCAGGCAATCCTGGCAGCCAAAGCGGGCGCGTCGTTCATCAGTCCCTTCCTCGGCCGGCTCGACGACATCGGCGAAAATGGACTGCTGCTGCTCCAGGACATCATCGAGATCTACCGCAACTACGATTGGAAAACTGAAGTGCTGGCCGCGAGCATGCGCCATCCGATACACGTGATTGAAGCGGCGCGCATGGGCGCCGACATTGCGACCATGCCCTTCAAGGTGATCGATCAATTGTTCAACCATCCGTTGACGGACAAAGGCCAGGCGCAGTTTCTCGCTGACTGGCGCAAGCGCGGACAGAAGTAGATCTCTCGGTCGTCGCTGCAAGGTGGCTACGCTACAAGTGGAAAAGAGTCGGATCGAGGTCCGCACGTACAAGTACGATGGCACACTTCATCGGACCTGGCAGGCGCAGCTCCTTCATAAAGAAGACTCGCTTATCGTGCTTGACGCCAGGTTTCCTGATGAGATTGTTCATGACTTGCTGGGAACGATTGCGAGCGGCACGCATAGTCTTGAATACTACTGGCTGGATCGCTGGTACAACATCTTTCGCTTCGCGCAGCCGGATGGTAAGTTGAGAAACTATTACTGCAACGTCAACGTGCCACCCACTTTTGACGGCGAAACTTTGAGCTACGTGGATTTGGATATGGACATCCTGGTTGCGCCCGATTTTTCTTACCGCCTCCTCGACGTTGAGGATTTTGAAAAGAACGCGGAACATTATCGCTATCCCGCGGAGTTGCAGGCGAAGGCTCGGCAGGCGGTCGAGGAATTAGTTACACTGATCGAGACGAAGCAGTTCCCGTTCAGTAATGCTTGAATGCGTGAATGTTGTCCCTGGCCTGAATGAATCTCTGTGCAACCTCTGTGTTTTCTGTGCCTCTGTGGTGAATCCTTATTAACGATCTTTTACCACGGAGACACAGAGAACACAGAGTAGGCACAGAGAAAAGCCAAATTGGAAGATCGTCCAGCGCAGATCGCATATGACAAAGCAACAACCAAAGCAATCCAAATCCAAGCTCGAGCTTTTGCGCGAGCGTTCAGTCAAGGCGGAAGCAGGCGGCGGCGCCGCGCGCGTTGAGAAGCAGCATGCCGCCAACAAAATGACGGCGCGCGAGCGGATCGAATTTCTGCTCGATGAGGACAGCTTTGAGGAGTTTGACAAGCTGGTCGTGCACCGCTCGCACGACTTTGGTCTTGAAGAGCAAGTCTATCCGGGCGATGGCGTCATCACCGGCTATGGTCTCATCGACGGTCGACGCGTTGCGGTGTTTGCGCAGGACTTCACGGTCTTTGGTGGTTCCCTCTCGGAAACTCACGCCGAAAAAATTTGTAAGGTGCTCGATCTCGCGATGAAGGTTGGTGTTCCGGTTATTGGTCTAAACGATTCCGGCGGCGCGCGCATTCAGGAAGGCGTCGTCAGCCTGGGCGGCTACGCAGACATCTTTTTGCGCAACACGTTGGCGAGCGGAGTGGTGCCCCAGATTAGTTGCATCATGGGACCTTGCGCGGGCGGCGCGGTCTACAGTCCGGCAATCACCGACTTCAACATCATGGTGAAGGACACGTCGTACATGTTCATCACCGGCCCCGACGTGATTAAGACCGTGACCCACGCCGACGTCACCAAGGAGGAACTCGGCGGCGCGCTTACTCACAATCGTACGTCAGGCGTGGCCCACTTTGCCGCTGACTCCGATGAGCACGCGTTGCGCATGGTGCGCGAGCTGCTTTCGTTTATTCCGTCCAACAACCTCGAAGACGCGCCGCGAACTACGCCGAGCGATTCTCCAGATCGAACGGAAGTCAAACTCAACACGATCGTTCCCGAGGCTTCCAATCAGCCTTACGACATCCGCGAAGTAATCAACGCGGTCGTCGACGACGGCTACTTCTTCGAAGTGCAGCAACACCACGCGCCCAACATTTGCATGGGCTTCGCGCGGCTCGACGGCCGCTCGGTGGGCATCGTTGCGAACCAACCGGCGTTCCTGGCCGGCGTGTTGGATATCGACGCCTCGGTGAAGGCGGCGCGCTTCGTCCGTTTCTGCGACTGTTTCAATATTCCACTCGTCGTGTTTGAAGACGTGCCCGGCTTTCTGCCGGGAGTTTCGCAGGAACACGGCGGCATCATCCGCCACGGCGCCAAGCTGCTCTACGCGTTTGCTGAAGCTACTGTGCCGAAGTTGATGGTGATAACTCGGAAGGCATATGGCGGCGCGTATTGCGTGATGGCTTCGAAGCACATTCGCACAGACATTAACTTCGCCTGGCCCACGGCGGAGATTGCGGTGATGGGACCGGAGGGCGCGGTCGGAGTTATTTATCGGCGTGAGATTAATGAAGCGAAGGACCAGGAAGCGGCGCGACGCGCGCGTATCCTGGAGTTGGAAGACAAGTTTGCCAATCCTTACGTCGCCGCCGAGCGCGGCTTCGTCGACGAAGTCATCGAGCCTTCCCTCACCCGGCCAAAACTAATTCGCGCGTTGGCATTGTTAGAGAACAAACGCGACACCAACCCACCCAAGAAGCACGGCAACATTCCCCTGTGACTAGTTAGGCCCGAGGATGGAAACGCAAGCAGATGAGCGACCGAACGCCTGCCTTCAGCTGCGGCGCGCGATCAGCATCCAAGCTGAGGGCAAAAGGTTACTTGAGAAAAATGCTATCGCGCCGTCAGCTGCAAGGCTTTGTTGGGCAGCGCCGTTAGGAAATAGGGGCTGGACCAAGCTTATTCAGCAGCCAGGCCGCAAGCACATACGAAGCATATATCGCGAGCCCCCAAAGCACACTATTTATGATCGTGGCCACCCACCAACCGCGAGCCATTCCGTAAACAGGATGAGCGGCGAAGAATAAAGCGGGTATCGGTATGGACAAAAACCTTTCGACTGAGTCAATCACTGCGTCATTACCGGAAGCTGACTCGCCACTATCGAACCAGCGCTGGAATACCACATTCGCGGAGGGCCCCACGAGAACGCTGAGCTTGAAGTGGACTAGCGCGACTAAAACCGATGGAAAGATTGCCGCGACTTTCGGTACGTGCTGAGGTTTCATCCTTCACTTCCTTGAGAATGCGGTTAGCTGCCCAACTACGTATTGTACCGCGGATCTGCGGCACAAGTACGGATTTGGTGATCTTATGCGGTAATGCTTTACCCGCCCGTTATTGCTAGTCGATACAAGAGCGTTTGCAATAGTTATGACAGGCGCGTTCGTCACGGTCCAGGCTGCCCCTTCGCCCAGACGGGGATTGCACAGACTGTGCATGCAACGATACGCGCCTGTCGCTCATGAGCCTCGCGGCCCATGATCTGTTTCCTCCGGCACGGCTGCGCCGCGAAGGAGGTTGTTGCTGAGTGGTCCAGGGGTGTCGCGCGAAACGCGCTTACCCCTGGCTACTGTCTTTCAGGCCGCTGGCGTGAAGAGTGGACCGATTCGGCCACCCGCTAACGCAGGTGGTTCTGACAGGGGCCCTTGCTGACGCGCGGGCTTCCGCCGTTCTTCTGACTAATGCCGCCTGCCTACTGGCCGCATGGAAATATTCTTTGTTGAAGCGTAAAGTAAGTCTGAAAAAAAGAATTCGTTTCCTGGTCCAACTTAACTTAATCACGGAGGCGCCTCATGACGATTCGTCAGACCACTTTGCTTGCAGTAGTTTTCCTTCTCTCATTTTCGTTTAGTCAATGTCGCAACGAGAAAGGCACGCCGCCAAATGGTGACGCCGCCAAAGGTGAGGAATTGCCGAAAGAGATTGCGGCCAACCTCAAGCCGGTTCCGAGCACGGATCTCTTAGTAAGTGTGCCGCCGGTAACGGTGAGTCCGCCGAAGATCATCGCTCAAGGAGTGTTGCCATTACCTAAGGCCTGCTTCACCACGCAGACCTTCATGTCGTACTGTACTTACCCGGTAACAATTTGCACTCGCTTCACTAACTTCGGTACCGTGCTATCGCAGTACCTTGAAATGACCGGCCCCACAACCGGCCCGGTGGCATCAACCGACAACACGGTCAAGACCTTCAAGCTCTCGTCCTTCGCGGGCAGGAGATTTGATCCTTTCCTGGTTTGCCATCAGCGCGGCGGACCCTGGACTGCAACCATCGTGAAGCAGGTAGATTGCAGCGATATAACGAGCTGCACCATGACCTTGGGCTGTACCGGCTGTCCAGCGTTTCTGTGGTTTGGCAAAACGTGCGAATCAACTGGCCGGCCTCCCGAAGTGCACTTTTTCGGAGACTTAAGTGCCGGACCACAGTCCAGCTTTGCCTGTCCCGGAAGTCTCTCAGATTGCGGCTCGGGCGGCGGCCCCGGCCCTGGACCGTCTCCACCACCGCATCTTTAGTTCGAGACTATTTAATCCAAGACGGCGCGGGCTAAGACTTCTTAGCGTAGTAGCCCTCGCGATAGAGCAAGCGCAGTTTGTTTTTGAGCAGCTCAGGATTGACGACTTCCACACGGATGCGGCGGTAGGTGCCGTCGTGATTCTTGTTGGTTGGCGAGTAAGCGATCAGATATTGCGAGCGCAGCTCCTGATCGATTTGTGAAAATGCGGCTTGCAGCTCGCTTGGTTGCGCGGGAAAGAAGGCGCGGCCGCCGGTGTGATCAGAGACTTTTCGCAGCGCGCCCGCGTCAAGTTTACCTTCCGGGAAGTCTCGATCCCGAATGCCGATGGAATAGATCGCCACGTCTGACTTCAACGCAAAATCGATAACGTCCTGCTTTTTGATCTTGCTCCTCGTGTCGTCGCCGTCGGTCAGCAAGATAATCGCGCGACGCGAACCCTCAGGAGTTTTTGCCAGGATATTTTCTATCGCCATCCAGGTAGCGTCCCAAATACTGGTATAGCCTCGCGGATCCTCGTCTCTGGCGCGCTTCTCTGCTTCGCTCAGGAAGTCCTCGTCAACCTCCGGCAGTAACTCTACCTTAACTCGCTCGATGCCCTTATGCAGTCTAACCAGATCGTTCGTGAGTTCCTGCTCGACTTTGGGCGCGCCGGTAAACGACACCACTGCGGCTCGATCCACATTGGGTCTGATGACTGAATCGATAAAAACGCGGGCGGTGCGTTTTTCTTCAGCCAGCACTCCCGCCTGCGACGCGCTCGTGTCAACAAGAATAGCCAGCGACAGCGGACGATCCGTTTCGCGCTCAAAAAGACTAACTGGTTGTGCGACATCGTTCTCAAGAATGCGAACGTCTTCAGGGCGAAGCGACGTTACAAAATGACGGTCCTTATCGACCGCGGTGAAAAGTGTGTTAACCAGATTCGTCTCAACGCGTATGACATCAGGCTCAGGTTCGGAAGACGGACGAGGCGGTGTGGGACTTTCGCGGGTCGCTGCCGGTTGCGCTCCTACCACTCGACTGCGCTGCGATCGCGACTGAGAACTTTGCGCTTCAATGATCGCAACGGTGCTAACCAGCGCTAAGACGAGGAGTATGACGAGGCCGGTGTAACGCTGCATAAATATTAGAAAGGCCATCCGGCCGACTGGGTCCGCTCGGCGGCAACAAACTCTATCAGCCGGCTCTTTGGGTCGAAAGTTATCTTGAATGGGTAAAGAACGTCTCGCCCTAAAATCACCGGTGCGTCGTCTTCGATTCCGAAAAGAATGTCAGTCGGCACGCGACGCAGCACCAGCTCGCCGATGCTTATCGTAGTTGGCGAAACTCGCCTCGAATTAATAGCACCGCCGGCAATATCGCGCACACCTTCGTTGGTTTGATTACGACCGCGATTGCCGACTATCACAGCGTCGCGTTGGTTCACAGCGAGACCGAAACCGGAGCCCGTGTCTACCAAAGCCAACCGCCCATCGCCAAGACGCACAAAAGGTCGGACGCTATCGCCAAAGCGCAACCAGGGAACAACGGCGCCTTCCCCTGTTAGTTGGCCGCGCCGCAAGCCGGCCGCATTTGTGTCGAGAGCTTCAATGCGCTGGTTGGGCATGTCGATGGAGTAACCAAAAGGCGAGTATATGTCGGTGGGATCGAGCACGCCATCGATCCCCGGCGCGAGAAAGGAAACAACCAGAGCCGTACTCGACGCGGGAAGAACGTTGCCTCGATCGCCGAGAGCGAGTCGATTGACGACGGCCTCGCGATTGGAAGTAGTCCTCGCTTGGGTTAGACCACCCATGACGGTGGGTCTCACGTTTTTCACCGGCAACTGCGCCTCGTCAACAACCCGCTGCGTGATGATGTTCATGCCGGCGCCCGTGTCCACGGCGAAAACATAAGGGCCTCTGCCGTTGATCCAGGTGCTTACTAAAAGACCGCGGGCCTTATGTATGCGAAACCGCGCCGGCTGCGGCACTGGCGCGGCCGGCCGGGCTTCTCTGGTAGAGGCTGAGACAATGAAAGGGGCAGTCCCCGAGTTGGGAACTGCCCACGCCATTGCTACCAGAGTGCCTAAGGCAATGCAGAGATTCGCTCTCATGCTCATGCACTCTTCCTGACTGAACAATTAGTAACGACGATGCCGGTTGCGCAGCTTGTAGGTGTACAAAGCAGAGCCGCCTGCGCCTCCCAGCGCACCGATCGCAGCACCCTTCTTACCACCGATTAAGCCACCGATTATGGCGCCAGCGCCCGTACCCATCGCCACCGTTAGTTTGTCACGATGCTTCTGCCAGAAACTACGGCCTCTTGGTCGCTGATAGTCGTAATAGACACGCCGCGTATTTGAGTAACTACGGCCTGCGTTCCGATAGACCACGCCGGAGGTATTAACTCGGCTTGCCGTCGCGCCAGACTCACAAGATCGGAAACCATCAGCGAATCCCGACTTGTAGGCGTTCTGTTCAGGCGCCGAATTAAACTCGGCCGGAATATACTGTTCACGGCCCGAAGCGTTTGGCTGATACTGCGCATACTGCGCGTCAGTGCCCTGTGTCGTTGCCTGTGTGGCTTGCGGCGCAGTCGTCGTCTGGTTTCTCGAATGCATTACAAAGGCACCCACTGAACCACCGATTAAGGCAGCAACCAAAGCCACCGGCAGCAATTTGTTAGTCATAATCATCGCTCTATCTCCTTAACTTAAACATGGTTCGCAGTATTCCTACCGTGTTTTCAGCAAACACCGTTCCCCGTCGCGCTTATGGTGATCGATCAAGACCAATTCTACGCCGAATGTGGCTTTTGGTGGGCAACTTCGCTAAATGCAAGGACTTTACAATCCAAAGCGAACAAAACTTTTTAGGACGAATGCGAAGCATTACCCTATATGGAATCTTTTGGTATTCGATATCGAACTACAGTAGGACAGACATTCTTGTCTGTCGTGCTTGAAGGATTACGAGGAGACTAGGGACAGGAATGCCTGTCCTACCAAAACAAAAAGGCCGGGGAAATTCCCCCTTTCCTTAGACTCGTTGCCAACTTTTCCTAAGCTGCCTTCTGGAGAGGCAGCGTCTTGTTTTCACGCAGCAGTTCCAGCGCCTTCTTCATCTGTAAGTCCTCAACTGAAGGCTTCGGAGCAGTTGGTTCTGGAGCTACTGGTGGTTTTTCAGTTGGCTGACCGGGCTTGGCTGCCGCGTCGTCGTCATTGCCAGTGAGATCTTCGGGATCGATTGCATCCGCGAGTTCAGGACGTTTCACTTCCACTGACGGTGTTACCCCTGAGTGGCTGCGGTCCTCTCCCAAAAAGGGTTTGCCGCTGGCTGACGCCCACTTCACGGTTGTCAGCAATAAGCCGTCGCCGCCGCGCAGAGTGAAGAGCTGTTGTTCCGCGCCAGCACCAAAGCTCTTCTCGCCAACTACCTGCCCGCGATTACGTTCAAGCAAAGCAGACGCGACGACTTCCGACGCTCCCGCCGTACCGGAATCTATCAAGGCCACAACCGGGCCCGAAAAAATCGCAGCCTTCGGATCGGCCGTGAATGTCTTTAATGACTTGCCTTCGCGTCCGGAGGTCTGTGCAATCAAGCCGTCTTTGATGAAGAGATTGGCAACTGCCACCGCTTCATCGATCGAGCCGCCGGCAGTGCCGCGCAGATCCACAACCATCTTCTGTGCGCCCTGCTTGATCAAGTCCTGCACACGCGCGCGGGCATCAGTTGCTTCGCCCGATGCAAAACTGTTAACACGTAGAATACCTATGCGCCCGGTCTCCATACGGGCCTCAGCCGCAGGCGCTCGAAACGCGCTGCGTTTCACTATCAGTGTGAGCGGGCGAGCATTGGCGCGAAGAATGCGCAACTTAACTTCCGAACCCGCGGCCCCATTCAGGAGTTGTTTGGCGTCGTAAAGCGAAATGTCGCGCGTGGCCTTGCCGTCGATGTACTCAATGATGTCGCCGGCGCGAACTCCCGATTGATCAGCGGGCGAGCCCTTCATGGGTGCGATCACGTAAAGATAAGAAGCCACCTGAGAAAGTTCAGCGCCGATTCCTACCTGATTGCCATTTGCTCCGCCGTTGAATTCACGAACCTGCTCTGGCGTGAGGTAGGTTGAATAAGGATCGAGTCCGTAAGCTAAACCGCGCAAGGCGCCGGCCCGAACCTTGTCCATGTTGGGCTCGTCTACATAGTCGTTTTGAATATGCTGAAGCACGCTCTCAAAAATCCTGAGTTGTGCATTGGGATCGTTAGCCGGCTGTTGGGCGCCGCTGGAAATCCAACCGCCGACAAGCGTATAAAGCGCCAGGGTAGCTGACGCAAGAATCAGTGCAAACTTCGTACGAAATGACATTAGTGTTACCTCTACCTTTGCTTTGAAACGGAACGTGAAAACAACTTGCGAACATGCGCTTTTCGCGAGCCAGTCGTATGATACAGGCGGTTTCTGAACGGTGCAACTTAACTTTAGCCGCCATTTGCTCAGGCTTTTCGCTATCTTTCCCGCGGAGATAAGAGCCGGATCAAACTGCGATCTTATGGAAACATCTGACCGGAAAAATCCGACTCCCAATCCGCGCGCTCCCATTGTCGCTATCGACCTGGGTGAAATGCGCGTGGGAATCGCGGTTTCCGATGAGTTGTCAATCTCGATTACCCGACTCGAGGCTCTTCCGCGCACCAGTTGGAAACAAATGCTTCGAGACGTGGTTGAGCTGGTACGACGCTTTGACGCTCAAACCCTGGTAATTGGTTTACCGCTGCGACTAAATGGTTCTGCGGGGGACGCGGCGCTGGAAGCGTGCCGGATGGCGGAGAAATTTGCTCGCTCCTTGGCCGTGCCGGTGTATTTGCAGGACGAGCGTCTTAGCTCCGTCGAAGCCGAGCAAATCCTTCGCGCCGAAGGTCATAAGCGGGAAGAAATTTTGGCGCTCGTCGATAGTGAGGCGGCGGCTGTGATTCTCCGAGACTTCATCGGCGGCGGTGGGGAAAAAGTCCTGGTGCCCTCGTCACATCGTCCGGAGCAAACTCTTTAGCTAAAGAACTCTCTAAACCTGGTGACAATGAAACGAATTCTCCTGGCCGTTCTCCTGTTGATTCTTATTAGCGCGAGCGCTTCAGCAATTTGGGTCTACCGCGACCTTCATACTCCGGTGCGGCACACAAAGCACGGACAATATGTGGAGATTCCGCGCGGCTCATCTCCTACCGCGGTTGTCAATAAACTTGCCGATGAAGGGATCATCAGACACAAGTGGCCTTTAACGCTTTATCTTAAGTTGACGGCAAACGGTTCGCAGTTGAAGGCCGGCGAGTATGACTTCCCTTCGCCAATTTCGCCGCTGGCGGTTTTCGCCAGGCTGTGCGAAGGAGAGCAGCGCCTGCTTCGCATAACGATAGTGGAAGGATGGACACGCTGGGATATTGCTAACGCGATGTCGAAAATTCCCGAACTGGGTTTGACTGATCCAACTTCCGCTCTGCCGCTAATGGATAACGTGAAGCTCATCAGCGATATCGATCCAAAGGCAACAAATCTTGAAGGATACCTCTTCCCCGACACTTATGATTTTCCTCCTGACACCAGGCCCGCTGAACTGATCGGAATCATGGTCAAGCGTTTTCGCAAGGAGTGGAAGCCGGAATGGATGCAACGCTCGCGCGCTCTGGGTTTGTCTCCGCGTGAAATCGTGACGACGGCCTCGTTAATAGAAACTGAAGCCAAACTCAGCGACGAGCGTCCGGTAATTGCTTCAGTAATTTATAATCGTCTGCAAAAGAAGATGGCTCTGGCGGTTGACTCGACCGTTATTTACGCGTCCAAGCTTGCAGGAAAATGGCGAAACGATGGGAAGGTTTATAAAAGCGACGTCGAACGTCGCTCGCTTTACAACACGCGTCTGCATTCAGGATTGCCGCCTGGGCCGATAGCTTCGCCCGGCAAGAGTTCGCTTGAAGCTGCGCTCAATCCGGCGCAAACGGATTATCTCTATTACGTTCGCGAACCATCGCGCAATGATGGTGCACACAATTTCTACAGTAGCGAGAGTGACTTCGGACAAGGTGTGAAGGCCCTGCGAACCTGGGAACAACAAAGGGATGCTGCTATTCCGAAGTGACTCAAAGATAAGGTCGCCGCAAGCGTCTCCTGGTTAGTTGCGGGAGGACAAGTAAATCGGAAATGCTGCCTTGAAATTGGTGAGTCGTTAATCTATTCTCGCTATCGTGATCTCCCCTTCGCGGTCGTTGGCAATCGGTCTTAATCCATAAAGGTGTTTCCAATGATTAAGTTCGCAAGTGTGCTGCTGTTAATTGTGTTTAGCGCTGTTTCAGTGTGGGCGCAGGGCAAGGGCGTCGATAAACAGAGCGAGCGCGTTCGTGACAGTACCGCGATACCAGGAACCAACGGCTCAAAAACCGACACTGGCGCCGGTAGGGGAATAGATTTTGGCAAAGGACGCACGCAACCGGTGCCTATGTTGCCGAACCCCTATCGATTTACAGCGCGACGCGATGTCATCCTCAATGCGATTGCGGATGTAATGCGCGATCGGAAGTTGATTCTGGATGAAGCGGCGTCAAAGCCCGCTGAAGGAATAATCGTCAGTCAGCCATACACTTTCATTAAGGGCGCAGTTGTCACTCAATCCGAATTGGGACGCTATGCTGATGTCACCAGCTCGAGCGCGCGCGCCTGGACGCGAGGCCGCTACACCATTACCGTTGAAGTGCAGCCAATCGATGGCAATAGCGCCAATGTTGCCGTCAACGCGAAGATCGAAGGCAGGACTGACGGCGCCACGGGGGCTGAGTGGACCACTCTGTCGAGTTCCGGCGTCGCCGAAGATGAGTTTTTGTCGGCGCTGATTACAGCGATAACGGGGGCGCCGCCGCCGGGCCGAGTTGAATGAGGCACTAAGGATCGAAGCCCTACTTAAAGTGATACATGAATTAAAGTGATGATTGATTCTCACCAGGACGAGCTATTTGTCGAACCGAAGAGTTCCCTTGCCCCAAAAGTTTTTGCCGGCATTGCTGCTCTTGCGATCACGGCTTTGGTATTCGCCGGCTACACGGTGTTACGGAAACGCCACGCGCAAAGCTCCGGCTCCTTGGCCGGCTCTTCCGAGTCGTCGATCACTGAGCCTCGGAAACCACCGCTTGCAGTGATCATGGTCGACGACGCACTCTTGCAGGGCAATAAGACGATTATTGGCGGAACGGTAAGAAACACTTCCGCGGCTAAACTTGAAGCACTGTTAGTTGAGTTAGAGTTGAAGCATCGCAAGGATGGAGTTGCCGAGACACAGTTGGTGGCGTTGCAGCCTGCCCAACTCGAGCCACAACAAGAAGGTCGTTATTCGTTGGAATTGAAAGTTCAGGATTACGCGTCCGCAAGGTTAGTTGCTTTAAAGGCGGGACCGAATGGCGCGCCGGTGCCGTTTACAGCAACGCAGGGACAAAAACGCCAGCCGGAACGCCTCGAGACAAAGACCATCACCGTCGGAAAACCTTCCTCATCAAAGGGAGGCGAGTTTCTGAATACTCCAGATAAGCCTGCTCGCGTTCCCTAAGTTCGTCGATTCGGAGTGGGAGCTGTAGCAACGCCTTCACCAGGGAGCGAGGCAATAAGCTGCAGAGCAGGCGTGAGCGAAATGGTTAAAGGAATTTCTTAGGCGAGCGTCGCGGTTTTTGCACCATCTCGTTTGCGCTTGAAGTTATCTGTGAGAGGTCGGCATGACGACCAAAGTTAACGTCTCTCTTGAACTGCGACGCTGAGAACGCGATGCGTCGGTTGACGGAAGATCTAAACCGTGACTAGCTGCCGGGAAAAGAAAACATCGATTCACCGCTGGGGCGTGAGGATAGTGCAACCCAAGTGCTTACCGCGGTCGTCCAAACGAAGACGTTTCCCACTTCAAGTAATTTACCGGCTCGCTTTTGAACACCATGACTGAAGGCGCTATAAGCTTGGTTAAGAGATTCTGTAGAGCGATGGCTATCGCCTGTTTCTTGGGAGCCTCCCTCACGTTTGTGGCTGCTCAGCAAAAGTCGCAAATCGAAAAGCCAGTTTCGCTCGACTCTGACAAGTCCTCCGTCGATGAGGTCGGCAGGCCATTCGCGGCGCTTGAGGAGGAAATGCGGGCGAAACGCGCAATCCAAGCGGCGGACAAGGAGTATCAGGAGAATTTGGAGCGCGCCCGCGACCTTTCATTCTTAGGGACATCTATACTCGCTTCGTTTAAGCAAAAGAATACTTTGGATCGCGAAGACGTCAAGAAGCTCGACAAAGTTGAGAAACTCGCCAAGGCCATCCGCCGCGCCGCCGGTGGCTCTGAAGATGAAGTTGAAATGGAGAAGCCACCGACAGACCTTGCCGCTGCACTCGACATGTTGGGTGACCTCAGCAAATCCTTGAAAGAAAAGGTTGAGAAGACTCCTAAGCACGTCATCTCTGCCGCGGTGATCGACGAAGCTAATGTATTACTTGAGCTGATCCGCATTGTCCGCACTTTTCCGCCCAGGGTGTAAGCATTGGCCCAAACTCAAAAGCCACGAAGTGGTCGCGTCCTAACGACCTTCCTTGCGATTTTTTCTGCCTGCCTGATCTGCCCCGCTCCCCTTCGCGCCCAACAAGATGATGACGTCGTGCGGGTCAACACCGATCTGGTCGTGCTCAACATCACCGTCACAGATAAGGCCGGCAATTATGTGCCCGGGTTGCGAGCGTCGGACTTTAAGATTTTCGAGGACGGTAAAGAAGTGTCTACCGATTCCGTCTCAAGTTTCAGCGTTCAGGAATCCCCTTTCGCGTCGGTAGTACTGCTGGACACTTCGAGCAGCATGGAGAGTCGCCTCTCGCTCGCGCGGTCGGCAGCAATTCGTTTTCTGGATAGGCTGCGCGACGAGGATGTGGCAGCGGTTTATAAGTTCGATTCAAAAGTGGAGCAGGTGCAGGAGTTCTCCGGAGGTCGAGATTTGGCACCGATGGTCTATGGTGTTCGAGCAAATGGATTGACCACGCTCAACGATGCCATCGTGGACGCAGCCAGGGCACTCGCGGGCCGTTCGGAAAAGCGAAAAGCAATCATCGTCCTGTCAGATGGTCTGGATACCCACAGCAAAGCTACGACTGACAAGGCAGTCGAGAGCGCGCTCGCTGTCGGTGCGACGATTTACGCCGTGGACATGTCGGCGACGGAGGGCGCAGGTTTTCGTAACGTGCAAAGCGCCGGAGTCCTTAAGAGTTTTGCCGAGAAGAGCGGAGGACGATTTGTCGCGACGCCCGGCGGTCCGGCTTTGCGCGACGCGTTCGCCAGTATCGCCGAGGAGTTGGGCCATCAATACACGATTGCTTATCGGCCATTGAATCAGAAGCGCGACGGCAAGTGGCGGAAACTGGATGTGAAAGTGTCGCGGGCGGATCTCGTGGTGAGAACGCGTAAAGCGTATCGCGCGCCGAAGCGCTAAATACAGATTTGACCGCAAGGCTCAGTCGCGCGTAGTTCTGGTGAGCGATTTCTCGCGATGCCTTTCCAAAGCAAGCTCAATCAAAACATCAAGCATGCGGGTGTAACTCAAACCTGAAGCTGCCCACATCTTGGGATAGCCGGAGACTTCGGTGAGTCCGGGCATCGTATTCAATTCGTTAATGAGCAACTCGTTCGTGTCGCGCTTTAAGAAAAAATCAACGCGCGCCAGGCCTGCCCCGTCTACAGACTGGAACGCCTGAATGGCCACCCGTTGAATTTTCGTCGCCAGCGATTTTGATATCGGCGCGGGGACCACAAATTCGACGTGCCCTGTTTTCGTGTACTTCTCCGTGTAATCGAGAAAACCTGCCGAGTTGTCGTGCACAACATACTCGCCCGGAAGACTTGCCTTAGGTTCATCGTTGCCGATAACCGCACACTCAATCTCTCTTGCGTCGACCGCTTCTTCGACGACAATCTTTCGATCATACTGAGCCGCGAGTTCGACTGCCTGTTCGAGTGATGCTTTATCAACAGCCCGCGAAACTCCAACTGACGAACCCAGGTTCGCCGGCTTAACAAAACAAGAGAGGCCAATCTTACGCGCGACGGTTTTGATGACCCTGGCCCGATCCTTCTGCCAATGCGAGCGCAGGAACCAGACATATTTGCACATCGGCAGACCAGCCTGAAGAAACAACAACTTCATCGCCACCTTATCCATGCCACAAGCCGATGCGAGCACGCCACAGCCGACGTAGGGAATGTTGGCCATCTCCAGCAGGCCTTGAAGTGTTCCATCCTCACCGAATGGTCCATGAAGAACAGGAAAGACGACGTCGAGCCGCTCGGAGGTTAGTGCTCCGCCATTGCGGTTGAAGGAGAGCAATCCAACGTGAGAAGGATCGCCGAGCAAAGCAACTTCGCCAGTAGACTCCGTAGCCAGCCCTGGCGGAAGTAACGACTGCGCGCTTCGTGGGAGGAGCTGAGAAGCATCAGGCGGCGAGAGCCACTTCCCTGCCCGCGAAATTGCTATCGGAAGCACGTCGTACTTCTTTCGATCTATCGACTCGATTACCGACGCAGCCGAACGCACCGACACTTCGTGTTCGCCCGACCTGCCGCCAAAAATCACGCCCACGCGGAGCTTCTTTGCCAATTTAATGCTCCCCAAAATAAATATAGCTAGAGAATCGTTTTGCCCAGAGCCGACAGAATTAACTCCACGCCGAGCTCGGCCGTTTTATTGTTCACATCCAGCGCGGTGTTGATTTCGACAACTTCGAGCGAGCGCATGCCGCCGGCTTCCGCGATCTTTTCCATTGCCAAATGCGCCTCGCGATACGTGAGGCCGCCTCGCACTAGAGTTCCTGATCCGGGTGCGTCGCCGGGGTCGAGTGCATCAACATCGAATGTTACCGCATAGCCGCCGCTCGCCCGCGACGCGATCGTGATCGCTTCATTCATGCAGGCACTCATCCCTCGTTCGTCGATCTCGCGCATGGTGATGAACCGAATTCCGAGTGCGTTCACCAATTCGCGTTCCCCGCGATCGACATCGCGCGCGCCGACGTGTACGCACAATGCCGGATCGAGCTTCGGGCTAAAGCCGCTGATGTTCGTAAGTTCGGGAGCGCCATAACCCAGCACTACAGCCAAGGGCATCCCGTGAATGTTTCCCGACGGCGACGTCTCCGGCGTGTTCATGTCAGCATGAGCGTCAAACCAGATCAAGCCGGGTTGCAGATTCTGTTGGCGGCAGTAAGATGAGAAGCCGGAAAGTGAGCCGATAGCGATTGAGTGGTCGCCACCTAAAGTCAGTGGCAGCTCGCCCGCTTTCAGTGTCTCCTCAACTTTTTCGGCGAGCAGTTCGCAGGCGCTGTGAATTTCGCGAACATACTTGAGCTTGTCACCGACGGCCGGAGTTGACTCCGACTCTTTGACCGGCAAGTCTCCGTGGTCGCGCACTTCAAAGCCGAGCTGAGCGATTCTGCGATTGAGACGCGCAACACGAAGGGCGGCTGGGCCAAGTTCAACTCCGGCCATGCTCGCGCCATAAGCCAACGGCACTCCCACAACACCAACTGCTCTTTTTGCTCTTGAGTAAGTCACACTTTTGTTTCTGCTATGGTCCAGTGCGCCAATCAGATCATCCGCCGAGGTTAATATTGAAACCGCTGCCGGTTCCGCCCTGGCTGGGGAAGAAGGGTTTCAATAACCCGGCCAGCGCTGCCAGGTTGCGAGTTTGGATTAGTAATTCTCCCGGCCCACTGAATTCCGCCACGATGCCTTCACCACTCACGATGCTGCGAAAGAAGCCGGCGGCAGCTTTGCGCAAAGTGTATTGCGTCGTCCCTTCCCAGGCCACGAGGTGGCCCGTGTCGACGACGTAACGTTCGCCTGGTCCCAGCGTCTTCCGGTGAATTGCGCCGAAAGATGAAACGAGCAAAAGCCCGCGTCCCTGGACCATGAGAACGAACAAACCTTCGCCGCCGAAAAACGATTTCGCACCGCCCCATTTTGTATCGACAGTCAAACTTGCGTCGCCTGCGAGATAAGAACTTGACTGCACGAAGAACGTTTGATTGTTTAGTTCAATTGCAGCGATGTCTCCCGGAGCGCCAGGCGCGAATGTGACTTCACCCGGTCCACCCCGCGCGGTGAAGGTGGAGACAAACGCCGACTCGCCGCCGGCCGCGCGTTTGATCGCGCCAAACAGTCCGCCTTTCATTTGCGATTGCAGCTCGATGTTTGCCGACATCGAAACCATCGCGCCTGCTTCAGCCTGGATCGACTGTTCGGGCTGGAGTTGAATTACGGCGAGCGAAAATGCCGGTTGATGTAAAACTTCATATTTATAACCGCCACCCTGGCCCCGGGAATCTTCATCGATGTGTATTCCGTGACCCTGAGCGAAACCGGTCGGCGGCGCAGTGGCAGCGGCCGTAGTCTCGAACCGATAACCACAAGCGCCGCAGAATGAGGCTCCTTGCAATACCGGCGCGCCACACTTGGGACAGTTCATATGATCACTCCTTGAGTTTTTTCGTTAATGATTGCCACCGCTTCTTCCGGAGTTAGGGCAAAGTCGAGCGCGCTGACATCTTCATGACTTACTGCCAAATACTTCTGCCACTCGCGCACGATTGGCGGCCAGCAATCACCCAGTAAAACCAACGGGCGCGGACCGATAACTCGAGTCTGAATCTTATTCCAAACCAGCGACAACTCGGTAACGGTGCCCATGCCGCCGCGAATTGCGATGAACCCGACCGAGCGTGTGATCAACCGCTGAAGTCTTTCGTAAAAGTGAGGCGTGGCCACTTTGTCAGTAAGGTAGCGATTAGGTTCGGCCTTGAACTGGTTCATGACTATGCCGAGCACGCGTCCGCCGCGTTCGTGTGCGCCGCGACTCGCCGCTTCCATCACACCCAGGTAGCCGCCGGTGCAAATGGTGAAACCCGCGTCGGCGAGCAGTTGGCCCACGCGCCTGGCCTGCGCGTATTCAGGATCGTTTTCACCACATTTGGCGCCGCCAAAGATTGTGACGATTCGCTCGGCTGTTTCTTCGGTCATTGGATCTTTTGTAACGCAAACTAGTAGTGCGTTACACAACCTCGCCGCTCACCATCAGTGAGCCAGCCGCTTTGTAGTTGACATAATCTTCGCGAGTCTTAAAAGAGCCGCCACTGTAGTTGTCTGGAATCGGCGCCGGATCGTAGAGCCGCCGATCACGAACGTTGACGAAACCTGCGCGCTCGAATAACGAACGATAGTCTGCACTACTCAAGAGTTGCACCGGCACTTTCAACTCCGCAACCCACTGGTGCGAAGGCACGTTTTCCTGGTAGAGATCGACTACGGTAACAAACAGCCCGCCGGGTCTTAAGACTCTTTTGATTTCCCGCAAGGCAGCCGGCATGTCGGCGTAGTAATAGAGCGACTCCATTGAAAACGCGTGGCTAAACTCGCCGTCACTGAATGGAAGCTTCTCGGCGCTGGCGATGCGAAATTCAACATTCGAATACGACGCAGAAGTCTCGCGAGCCAGCTCGATCATCTCGTCCGCGATGTCGATCCCGACGACGTGTCCGGCCGGCGCGCGTTCAGCCAGCAAACGCGTCGCCCATCCCGATCCACAACCAACGTCAAGTACGCGCGCGTCCCGTGGAATTTCCATTAGCGCGATCGCCTGTTCACCGACCGGACGATGGCCTTTCTCCATGCCCTCGCCCCGGCCGGCTCTGGCCCAATCGTTGAACTCCAAACGCAAGCGCTCGTCTGAGGGTGGTCGTTCGTCTGTTGCTGCTGATGAAGACATATTTTTCAATTGATCGTCACTTGCAATCGACTGTTTAGAGGCGGGAATTGCCCGCCGATTGGCTGAAGGAGCCGCCTCCACGTGGAATTATTTCTTTCGCGATCGGCGGGCAATGCCCGCCTCTAAACGAAATGCTAATTACGGGCGTAGTCGATAAAGCATGCGCGGAAACGGAATCGTCTCTCTGATGTGTTCAATGCCACACATCCACGCGGTACAGCGCTCGATGCCCATTCCGAAGCCGGCGTGAGGAACGCTGCCATAGCGACGCAGGTCGAGATACCACTCGAAGGCCTCCTGTGGCAAACCGTGCAAGGCGATCTGTTCCTGCAAAAATGCGAGCGACGTGGCGCGCTCGCCCCCGCCAATCACTTCGCCATAACCTTCCGGCGCCAGCACGTCGACACCCAGCGCCAACTCATTTCGCTGCCGGTCGCGGGCCATGTAGAAGGCTTTCACGGCGGCAGGATAATGGTGCACCATCAGCGGCTTATCGTATTTAGCAGACAGATACGACTCGTCAGGCGCGCCGAAATCTCCGCCCCACTCGAAGAGCGATTCGAGCGCGCCACTGGCGTGCCCTTCCTGCAACAGCTTCACGGCATCGTCGTAGTGCATGCGTGGAAACGGCGGCACGATCGCTTCGAGCTTCGCCGGGTCACGTTCCAATATTTTGAGCTCTTCGGCGCGAGTTTCGAGCACTCGCGCGGCAATGTAAGAAAGCATTCGCTCCGACAAATTCATTACATCGTCGAGCTGCGCATAGGCCATTTCCGGCTCAACCATCCAAAACTCTGTCAGGTGACGACGCGTCTTTGATTTCTCCGCACGAAAGGTCGGCCCAAAACAGTAAACCTTCCCCAGCGCCGCGGCGGTGGCTTCGTTGTAGAGTTGTCCCGACTGAGTTAGATAGGCCTTTTCGCCTTCAAAATAATCCACTTCGAAAAGCGTAGTGGTGCCTTCGCAGGCCGCGGGCGTGAAAATCGGCGCATCGGCAAGCGTGAATCCGTCGCTATCCAGAAAATCGCGCACCGCTTTAACCACGGCGTGGCGAATCTTCAGAATCGCGTGTTGTCGGCGGGACCTCAGCCACAGATGGCGATGGTCCATCAGAAACTCAGTGCCGTGTTCCTTGGGCGTGATTGGGTAGTCGTGTACTTCCTCGAACACTTCCGCGCTGAGCAGATCGATCTCATAACCACCCGGAGCGCGACTGTCTTCCCTCACCTTCCCGGTAATCGCCAACGCGGATTCCTGGCCGAGCCCCTTGAGCTGCTCCCAGACCTCGGGCGCTACGGAAGTTTTCATCGCAACGCATTGCACCACGCCGGTGCCGTCGCGCAGTTGCGGAAAAAGAATCTTGCCGCTCGAACGCAGGTTGTAGAGCCAGCCCTTGATCGTCACTTCCTGACCGACGTGTTCCGAGAGTTGATTGATGAAGGCGCGCGGCGGGGCTGTTGTTTCCAATGATTGTGATTCAGTAGCCATTTATTATTCTCGTAACGGGTAATCAGATCAAACGCGTTCGTTCTCTTAATATGCGGCGCAGGGCCGGGAATCTATCAAGCCAGTCAGCCGCCTGAAGCACGATGCTGAGCGTCGGTTGAATAAACTGTTCATAGACGCTGCCGCGACCGCAAACCGCGGTTTGATAGGAAAACGTTCCGGTCGCTTTGAGACCGCGCTGAATCGTCATCAGCCGAAATTCCCGCGCCACTTCATCCGGATCAAGCGCGTCAAGGCCGAGCGATCTGCGCTCTTCCAACAGCAGCAAGCGGTAAGCGCGCAGCTCGGCGAGCGAAGGCGGCTCGGGTCGCCTATCCAATAAAAATGAAACCAGGTCGTAGGTGACCGGACCCATGCGCGCATCCTGATGATCGACCACGCGCAGTTGGTCGTTCCGATCGACCATTAGATTGGCGGCGTGGAAGTCGCGATGACAGAGAACGCGCGGGCGAGCAGCCAACTCGGCGGCGATGTCGTTGAGCTCGGCTTTTAGTTCGGCCGCTTCTGCATGCCGCAGGGCTTCGTTTCTTAAACTTCCAAAGTAGTGCTCGACAAAGAAGTCCAGTTCCCAGGAAAGCTTCGGCTCGTCAAAAGCCAAGCGACTGGCAATGGAATGCCGTTCAAAGGCCGGCGCCGTGGCCTTCTGTATTTGCGCGATAAGATTGACGGCACGCTCTTTATACTCCTCGCATTCTTCCTTCGGCGCTCCCTCATAAATGCGAAACAACTGCCGGTCTCCCAGATCTTCCTGAACGATGATTCCGTGTTGTCCGTCGACCGCATATATCTCCGGCACCGGTATGCCGTTTTCGAGGAAAAGTCGCGTGACATCAAGGTAAGGATGGAAGTCGGGGTCGAATGGCTCGGGATAAACGGCCGCGACCGCTTTTCCCTTTTTCCATGGAATGCGAAAGTAGCTGCGCGTCGAGGCGTCAGGCGTGAGTGGGACAATCAGCTTGGTCTTGTGGCCGTGACCCTTCAAAAACTTCTGCAGCCGCTCCGATGCGGAAAGGTCAAAAGTGCTCGTAGTCACCTGTTTTGCTGAACTCATTACGGAAAGAAGTGGGCGTTCGATCCTCTTAAAGGTTGGCGGTCAATCTCAACATTTAAGGCCTTTAACACGAGCCGCGATTGTATCACTCAGTCAGAGGCACGACAAAATTGTCGCCTCGAAAGTTACCTTTCAAGGCTTTCTGCGGCGAGAACCGTCCGCCAACAAGAGAGGCACAAACAACCGCGACATTCTCGACTGTTTCGCCGGCAGCGATCTTCACGTTGTCGCCTAGAACAGCGCGCCTGACTCGCGCTCCGCTCCCAACCTTGACGTTGTCCCACAGTATCGATTGCTCGACTTCAGCATCGGTCGCAATCTCGCAGCCGGCGCCGGCGGTAACGCTTTTGCCTGTTTCCGAAAGCAGTCGAAGGCTGATATCCAGATAACGCTGAATTGTCGAAAGTTCAAACCAGCGGCCATTGGCAACGTGGACGGCGATCCGTTCACCGCTGGCAATCGCCTGTGGATAGACGTCGGTGGTTGAATGCGAAAAGACGCCTCGGGGTATGTAGTCAAATATTCGTGGCTCAAGAATCTGGATGCCGGTGAACATCAGCGGCGGATCGTTCTCGGCGAATTCCTCGCGCTTGGGCATGCCGCCAAAGCCACGCAGGAAGCCGTCAGCGGTTTCGACAATTGAAAACTTTTCGCAGGCCGCGTTTGGCAAGAGCACCAGCGTTGCGATCGCTTTCGATCGACGATGAGTCTCAAAAGCCGCGTTGAGGTCGATGTCGGTAATAATTTTTCCGTTGACGACGACAAACGTGTCACCATCAAGCAGCGCGCGGGCATTGTCGATGGCGCCGCTCGTCCCCAGGATTTCCGGTTCTTCAAGAACATAATGCAGCTTCACACCAAACCTGCTGCCATCGCCCAGCGACCGGCGAACAGATTCCGGGCGGTGATGAAGATTGACGACGATTTCATCGCAGCCGTAGCGGGCGAGATATTCAGCCACATAACCGACAAGCGGTTTGCCGAGTATGGGGATGGCGGGTTTGGTTCGATCTTCGGTTAGCGGCCAGAGGCGTGTGCCATAGCCGGCGGACAGGATCATTGCGCGCATGAAGGCATTCTATTCGCGCGCTGGGGCAACACCAAGACGGCGCCAGACTGGACTCGGTACCAACAGGTCTGAGTGGGAAGATTTTCCATATGCCATTTCTCATTTGCCATTGAAAACTCGGCGCACAACCACTATCCAACGTCCTTGATTTCAATGAAAAATGAAAAATGGAAAATGATAAATGGAAAATCTCGTTTCTCGCCTGTTTGATATTCCGCGCCTTGCGGTGGGCAGTTGCTACGACGCCTTGGAAGCGTCGCGCATCATGAGGTCGAACGTTCCAGGTGCAGTCTTGCGGAAGCGTGTGTTGCGATTGAGGGAAACGGCAATACTGATGGTGGGATTCTGCCCGGTAAACTTGAAGCCGCCTTCGAGCAAACGGTTGTAGATTTCATTGACGTGGAGCGCGCCGCCTTCTTCACGCAACAACAGAGTGACTGCCTGCGGAATGGTTCGATCCATGAAACGATCGCTGAGGGCTTCAGTGTTTGGCCTGAGCGTGGGAATTTCCTGGCGCCGCGCCTCGACCGTAAACGGCTGTCGAGCTTGCTGCCCTTGCCTGGTGGGAGAACCCATCGCCGCTTCGAGCTCCGCGTCTGATGGCAGACCGCCGGCAAAGTTGTTAACGGAAAGATTGCTGGAGGCCAACACTGAGGTCAGCAAACGATAGATGGCAGCTTCGGTCTGGCTGGCGAGCGTATCCATCTCCGCGAGTTCGGCGCGCACCGCATCCGCTTCTACCTCGAGCTCCCGCAGCCGCGCGGCTAGATGCATTCGCGCCGCGCGCGATTGGCGCAGGCTCTGTTCCAGACGGGAAAGAAGGTTTTCGCTGGGGCGCTCGTTCATCGGGCAAATCTTAAAGGCATTCCCCCTTTTTCACAATACTTTTAATGCCCCTCATGCTTCGTTTAGAGGCGGGCCTTGCCCGCCGGTGCCGTGTTGAAAGGGCGAACAGTGCTGATCCATTCAACGTTGAGACGGCGGGCAATGCCCGCCTCTAAACGACGGGTTTCGTGGCTAGCGGTCACGATCGAGCACGTAGGTGGGTATTGCTCTCAAAGATTCGCAAAACTCGGACGCAGGCAGATCGTTGAGCGCGGTCCGCGCCGCCGCCGCGTATTCGTCACCGCGCGCGCGGGCCTGCTCAAGTCCATCGGTCCGTTCGACAGCCTCGAGAAGTTTGTGACGACTTACGCTTTGATAGCCTGCCTCGCTCACCACAGCCTGGACCATCTCGCGCGCCGATTCATCGCTCGCAATCAGATAAATCAGCGGCAGCGTCACTTTGCCGCCGAGTAGATCAACGCCGGCGCCCTTACCCAGCGCGTCCTCCGTCGAAGTGAAGTCGAGAAGATCGTCGGTTAGTTGAAACGCCATTCCCAGATTCATGCCGTAATCGGCGAGAGCTTTCCGTTCCTGCTCGCTGGCGCCGCCCAGTATCGCACCCACTTCGCAACAGGCGCTGAAAAGGAAAGCGGTCTTGCGCTGGATGATGTCGAGATATTGCTGTTCCGAAATGTCGGTGTGTCCCAACGTCGTCAACTGGAGCAGTTCGCCTTCAGTCATCTTGCGCGTTACACGCGTGAGAATGTCGAGAATCGGCAACGACCGTTCGGCGAGGCTGGTTTCGAATGCCGACATGTAAAGCCAGTCGCCCATCAACACTGCGGTTTCGTTTCCATAAAGCGCATTAACCGTGGGCCGATTTCTGCGCGTATCGGCGCTGTCGATGATGTCGTCGTGAACGAGAGTCGCGGTATGGAGAAACTCCATTACCGTTGCCATGCGAATCGAGTTATAGCGCGAGCCATCGCCGCCGACGGCGTAGTTTGACAAGATCGCTAAGGCCGGACGCACGCGTTTGCCACCTGACTCGCGCAAATAGTCTGCAAGGTAAGCAATGACCTGAACGTTGGAACGCGCCTGCCGCTCAAACTCAGCCTCGACCCGCGCGAGCTCGGCGGCAATCGAATTGAAGATGCGCTTCGCCGTTAGCTTCACATCTTCGATTACTGCGCTTTGTTCTACTGTTTGCATTTCGTTCGTCTATCCAGCCCAACTATGAAGCCTGTTTAGATAGCGGACTCGTCCGCCCGTGTTTCCATTCCGCATGATCGTTTAGTGGCGGTACTTGTTCGGTGCATCGAAAGCCGGCGGACAAGTCCGCTGTTTAAACGAAATCGACTCTAGTTCGTTCGGTAATTCGAAAACTGCATATCAATACCAAAATCCTTGCCCTTAAGGCTGGCAATCACCGTCTGCAGTGTGTCGCGGTCTTTTCCTGACACGCGCACGATGTCGCCCTGAATGGACGCCTGCACTTTCGCTTTTGAATCTTTAATAAACCGCACGACCTCCTTAGCCTTCTCCTGCGGGATGCCCTGCTGAATCTGCACCTTCTGCCTGACAGTGCCGCCCGCCGCCGGCTCAACGTTTCCATAACTGAGGGCCTTCAGCGGCACACTGCGACGCACCAGCTTCTGCTGCAGGATGTCGTTCATATTTCGCAGCTTGGTTTCATCCTCAGCGGTCAAGATCAACTCGTTAGCTTCCAGCGCCACATTTGCGGAACTGCCCTTGAAGTCAAACCTCTGACGCACCTCCTTAATCGTTTGATGGATCGCATTTGTCACTTCCGCGCGATCAACCTCGGAAATGATGTCAAACGAATTCTGCTGGGCCATTGCGGTCTAAGAGTTTTTGGAGACGTTCAATTCGTAATTTCTTGTCAAGCTGAGGATAACATCAAATTGTCGGCATGTGAAAGTTGTCGCTAAATCGAGGGCAGGTTGAAAAGCCCGGCAAAGTTTGCGGTTGTGATTTGGGCTAATTCTTCAAGCCCCAGCCCATGAATGTCAGCCAGGCAGCCCGCTACCTCAACTACATAGGCGGGTTCATTTCGTTTTCCGCGAAACGGAACCGGCGCGAGAAAGGGACAGTCAGTTTCGATCAGCAGCCTTTCCAAAGGGACTTCCTTTGCGGTCGCCCGCAAGTCTTCCGCCTTTTTGAATGTCACAATTCCTGAAAAAGAAATTAGGAATCCTAACTCAATTGCTGCTTGCGCCAGCCGGAGACTGCCGCTGAAACAATGCATGATGCCGGAAAGGTTTGAGCCGGCCCACTCGGATTTGAGTAACTCAATAGTTTCGTCTTCAGCTTCACGCGTATGAATGATCACGGGCAGGCTCGCCTCTCGTGCCAGTTGCAGTTGGCGCCGAAACACTTCGATTTGCACAGCGCGCGGCGAATTGTCGTAGTGAAAATCCAAACCGATTTCACCCCAGGCGACAACGCGCGCGCTTTGCCTCGCAAGACTCGTGATTCGCTGTTCGGCCCCATCGTCAAACAGGCGGGCATCATGCGGGTGTGTGCCGACTGATGCAAAAATATCTTCGTGCTTCTCGGCTAACGCAACGGCGCGCTCCAAAGCGCCGCTATGTGGATCGCCGGTGCCGACATTGAGGATGGCAGCGACGCCCGCAGCGTGCGCGCGTTGAATGACCTCATCGCGGTCGGCGTCAAACTCCGGGCCGTCCAGGTGTGCATGCGAATCGACGAACATCTCTAGAGGCAAAGTAACATACTTTTGAGCCGCGATTAATGCTCTTCGAAGCTCCGCATTCTTCCGACCCGCGCGATGAAAAATCTCTGGCTAAACGATCCGATTACGCGTACCATGCCGCCTGTGTTGATGAAGACTTACTTTTCGCGGAGCGGCCAAGGGCCGTGGAAATAGTTCATCGCGCACCAGCCTTCCTGTTTAGGGAAACATGTAACACCCGACAATCGCTCCCACTTGTCAGCGTTCTCACCTCATCGGCGTTACGCCGCTGAGGCTCTCGCTCGGCCCAGAGGAAGAGCACGTAGTTGCTGTCCGACCGCGTGCTCAAGTTCTCAATCTGTTCGCAAGTCTCTCGCGAAGGTGATCCTGTGTGAGGTCTGCGAACCATCCACAGAGGAAAGGGCAATCGTATGAAAAAGTCGAAGTACCTGGGACTGGGCACGAAGCTGGTCATCGCCGGTTGTGTGCTGTTCGTGCTGACAATCTCGTTGACGACCGCAAGAATGCAGACGGCCTTCAACGAAGGATTTGAAGCCGGGGGTAAGACTGCTTACGCCGCAGCCAACGTATCGCTGGGCACCGGATCGTGGTTCATGGACGACGCGCTAACCGGCAATCTCTCGAGCGACAAGAAGACCGGCGCTTACGCCGCGCGCGTGAGGAACGTGGGGCGCGTGCGGATGAACTTCAATAAGACGGGCGCCGGCACCGTTTCGATTCAGCATGCTGAGTTTGGCACGGACGGCTCGAGCACCTGGCAGTTATGGTCGTCAACAAACAACGGCAGCACGTGGACGCAGGTTGGGTCTACAGTGACCACGAGTGCCGCGACGCTGCAGACGGCAACGTTCACGGTGAACAACGCCAACGCGATACGCTTCGAACTTCGTAAAGTTTCGGGCGGCGCCAATCGAATCAACTTCGACAACGTTCAGATCTCTGATTTCAGCGCACCGACGCCAACTCCTACACCCAACCCCTCACCGACGCCGACACCGCCGCCATCAAACAGCGAACATCTCACGCTGGGCAATCCCAGCAACGCTGTTACCAACATCGCGGTGCCGCTCAATTACTTGATGGAGAAGCCGCAATACGCGCTCTCTTACAATCGCGATAACGGCGAGGCAAACTGGGTTAGCTGGCACCTCGATAGCTCGTGGCTGGGAAGCGCGGCGCGACAAAATGACTTCCGCGCTGACACTACGCTGCCCGCCGGCTGGTATCAGGTCCAGGCTACCGACTACTCCGGCTCCGGTTTCGATCGCGGACACATGTGCCCGTCAGCCGATCGCACAATCACCGTCGCTGCCAACTCCGCCACTTTCCTGATGACCAATATGATTCCGCAGCTTCCGGCGAACAATCAGGGTGTGTGGGCCAACCTGGAAAGCTATTGCCGCACGCTCGTTTCGCAAGGCAACGAGCTTTACATCATCTCCGGTGGCCAGGGATTGCAGTATTTCATCGCGAATGGTCACGTGGCGGTGCCCGCGCAAACCTGGAAAGTGATCGTTGTGCTGTCGAATGGGACCAACGACGTGTCACGTGTTACTACGACGACGAGGACGATTGCCGTCGTGATGCCGAATTCAGGTTCGATAGGTACGGATTGGAAGGCGTATCGCGTGAGCGTCGATCAAGTCGAAGCTATTACCGGTTTCGATTTCTTTTCAAACGTGTCGCCATCGATACAGAACGTGATCGAGGCAGTGGTCGATAACCAGTAACTACAACAGCGTAGCGGTATGATAGTCTCCTCTGTCCGACCTCCGTGTCCTCACACAGAGTGCGCACAGAGAAGAAACGTTAGTTTTCAAAAACTGATGATGCCTCGATCCAGCAGCGTCTTGATCATCCGCAGACTGTCAACCTCGCGAAACGGACAGATAGACAGGATCGACTTCACGTCCCAGTCAGCATTGATCCGTGAAAGGACAAACGCCTCTTGCGGGCCAAGTTGCTGATCGATAAGGCTAGCTTCGGAAATAAGCACTCTCGGCACCGCATCGGGCAACAACGGCGCCGTGTACATCCGTTTGATCAGCTTATCTTCCGCCACGGCCAACAGCGTCCGCGCTTCAGAGTTCTTCGGCTCCTTCTCCAAAATATTTTGAATAGTTGTCACGGCTGATTCGGGATCGCCGTTCCGCAGTTGGGCTCGCGCGGCGGTCAATAGCTCTGGAATCGTCTCCGACAAGGCTGCTGGATCTTCTCCGGCTTTAACGGTTTCAGGCGCTTCACCGGCCACTCGCGCGATCCCTTTGCCAACCAGATCGTAAAGCTGTCCATAAATGTGAAACGGCGAAGCATGCATGTTGTAACAAATTTCAGCCACGGACATGCCCTTCTCAACGAAGTACAAAATCTGGCGCACCTCCTTGCCGACGTTGAGCGACGATGTCCAGCCCACGCCCAATTCCAACAACGCGCGATCGGAAGGAATCAGTGTGCGATAGCGTTTCCACTCATCGATGCGGTAGACGCCGTCCATGATTACTTTTGTAGGCCGAACCTCGATGCGGATGAAATAGTTCGGTGACATTTCATTATCGTAAAACTCGAAGTGTGCGTCCTCCCAGAGAAACAGATCGTAAATCACATCGAGTGTACGAATGCGCAGAATCTCCAGCACATCGGCCTCCGGCAGCACCTTCGTAGCAACCAGGATTTCACCCAACCTGCCGCCGGCCTGCCGTTGGATTTGCAGCGCCGCTTTTAGCTGGGATTCGTCGAGCTTGCCGTAATGGATGAGGAGTTGGCCCAGATACTCCTTCGGGTCGTTGGAATTTGATCCGACAATCACTCCATTCTCAAAATAGATTTGTTTGACGATCTTGGTGCGATGGAATTTCAGCATGCCAGTCTTCTTCCCCGCCGCCAGGAATTGCAGCAGGTCGGAAACACTCATCGTGGAGAGGTTACCCTGGATCCCCATCATCGGGTTGGTCCTAACGAGACACTGCTAAGCCTTTGAGTTGGTTGTTGGAGCGAATGGGCAAGCTGAAAAGTGGACAAGTTAAACCTTGACTAAGATTACACGCGAGGCCGAGGGAGATTCAAGCATTTAATTTGCCGCCTCGTGAGCCAATAGGAAATAGACCGATGCCGACGGAGAGACTGGTTCCGGGTTGAGCAAATGGCTACTTCAAGCGCGCGCCGTTGGGAACTTCTTCGGTGAAGGTTGCAATCACCGGCTTACCCTCGTCGCCGACCGAGGCCGCGAGCAGCATGCCCTGCGACTCATAGCCACGCAGCTTGCGCGGCTTTAGGTTGGCTACGACTGCGATCTTGCGGCCGAGCAACTGTTCCGGTTCGTAGTATTGAGCGATGCCGGCCAGAATTTGTCGCGGCTTCTCTTCCCCGATATCAACTGTCAACAAGAGCAGCTTGTCAGCTTTCGGAATGCGTTCCGCAGTCAAAACTTCGCCGACGCGTAAATCGACTTTAGTGAAGTCGGCAATGTCGATGAAACTAGTAACGCCTTCGGCACTCGCCACTGCGTCGGCTTCGGTGGCGCGCTCCATCGGCGGCGATGGTTTCGTCTCCGTGCTGATCGGAGCGCCGGCGACCGCATCCGCTTCAGTTGCGTGAGTGCCCGAGCCTTGTTCGCGCTCCACGCTCATTGCGGGCGAGTCGCCCGCGCCCCTGGCATCAGCCGGGCTTTGAACATTGGACGTTGCACTTTGGACTACTGAGTCGTTGATTTCTGCCATAGTCTTTGCCTTGTCGATTCTTGGAAACAGCGGTTTCACTTCGCCGATTGTAGTGCCTTCGGCAAGCTCGCCCCACTTCATTTTTGCCGGATCGATTCCAGCGGGTGTGGCGGGCGAGCCGGGCGAATTCGCGAGGCCCAGTTGCGTCCAGATCTCCTGCGCTGCAGTCGGCATCACCGGATAGAGTAAAGCGCACAGCCAGCGTAAAGTTTCCGCCGCGCGATATAGCACAGCATTGAGCGTTTGCTTTTGGTTTTCGTCCTTCGCGAGTTCCCAGGGCTTCGCGTCGGAAATCATCTTGTCAACGCGCGCAACGATGGACCACGCGGTTTCCAGGGCCTTACTAAACGCAAACGCATCCAGTTGCTGCAAAAACTGATCGCGAGCGTGCTCGATGAAACCAGAGATCGTAGTTTCATCCGTGTCAACTCCAGTGCGCTTCGCCAACAGCAACTTATCTTCAGAAATCACACCTGAAGGCACGCGGCCGCCGGCGTAGCGCGAAATCATCGTCAGTGTACGGCTCGATAAGTTGCCGAGGCCGCTGGCTAGATCGCTGTTGGTGCGATCGATAAGCGCTTCGTAACCGAAGCGACCGTCCTGACCAAACACCATCTCGCGCAGCACAAAATAACGAATCGCATCGACCGGAAAGTGGTGGCCCAGGATGTCGAGATCGATTGTATTGCCCAGCGTCTTCGACATTTTGCGACCCGTTGGGTCGACCCACATGCCGTGCGCGACAATCGCGCGTGGTTGTTCGACGCCAGCCGCCATCAGGAATGCCGGCCAGTAGACCGCGTGAAAGCGCAGGATGTCTTTCCCGACCAGGTGCAGCGCCGGCCAAAATTTCTCGAAGCCGACGGCGCGTTCGCGTTCTTCGTTTCCAAAACCGATGGCAGTGATGTAATTGGTCAACGCGTCAAACCAAACGTACATCGTATGATCCGGATCGTCCGGCACCGGCACGCCCCAACTCACCGATCGCTTCAAGCGGCTCACGGAAAGATCTTGCAGCCCGCCACGCACAAAGGCGGTGACTTCATTATTCCTTGATTCAGGTTGCACAAAATCCGGCCGCGATTCATAGAGGGCGAGCAGCGCATCTGCGTAATCAGACAGGCGAAAGAAATAGCTCTCTTCGGAGATGCGATCGAGCGGCGTTTCATGGATCAGGCAGGTAGGCGCAGCGCCTGCCTCGGTGGGTTTGGCATACTCGTCTTCCGTTTTGTAGGCCGCACATGCCGCACAAAACCAGCCTTCGTAGTGTCCCTTGTAGATCGCATCGTTGCCTTTCGGCGTCTTTGCCTTGGCCGCGCGCCGCCACAGTTCACTGACGCCTTCGTAATGGAAGGGCTCGCTGGTGCGCATGAACATGTCGTAGCCGCCGTGATCGGTATCGAGGCGAAACGCCGCGGTCATCTTCTTGAAATAGTTGACCACGTAATCGGCTTGTTCTTTAGGGGTGCGGCCGGCACGCTCCGCGGCACGTTCAATGTTTATGCCGTGCTCGTCAGTCCCGGTTAAGAAAAACGTTTCAATTCCCTGCTGTCGTTTGTGACGGGCAATCGTGTCGGCGACGATCATGGTGTAGAGATGACCAAGATGCGGCAGACTGTTGGCGTAGTAGATTGGGGTGGTGACGTAGAAAGTCATTAGTAAATCGTGAATCGTAAATCGTAAATAGTTAGAGACGCTCCTCTGAGTTCTTGACGCACAATTACCCGCAAGCCAATCTCATGAGAGGCAGGAGCGCAACTCAAGATAGATGGCTCGTTTCAACGCAACTGAGCCGGCGAAACCTCAACCGCTACTAGGAACTTAGCGGCCTTTCCTCTCGAGATGTTGGCAGAGGCCAGTCAGCATGCGACCGATTTCATCGAGAGCGGAACGCAGCTCCACGTAGCTTGCATTCTCAATGTAGCTTAACCGGTCAGCTATTAGTAGCTCTGTCTCAACCTCGCTCGCTGATCCTTGTGAGTTCGAAGGAAGTGCGCGAACTCCTTGTAGGATTTGCGGCCAGCACCTTCTGCGATATTTGCCGGGATTGAAACTGCCGCCCTGCGCAGTTGCGAGGTCAGACCGAATCTCTCATCCTTCGGGAAAATGTCGGTCGTTTTGTAAACTGCTACTACAAAATCAATTGCCTTCTTCCAAACGTCTAACTTCTCATAGGGACGCATGTTGTGATCTCCTGAGCGGTAGGTTGAAAGCGGTTTTGACTATTTACGATTCACGATTCACGATTCACGATTTACTTCTTCCTGGCAAATTCATCCCCCGGATTAAACCGCGGCATCTGATCCATGTCAGCGATCCGACGTCCAATCGCCATCGCTATCTCCGCTTCCTGTAGCATGCCGCGAAAATCCCAGGTGTCGCTGTATTCGTCGGAAGGCTGATGGTAGTGGGCCGTGTTGTAGGCTTTGAATTGTTCCTCGCCCCACTCTTTCGAGTGGCCCACGTAATCGTTTCCTTCCTTGAGACTGATCGAAGGAACCCCAACCTTCGCGAACGGAAAATGATCCGAACGATAAAACGATCCCTGCTCGGGCCGCGCGTCCGGCGAGACTCGCATGCCGCGCTCACGCGCCACCGCTTCAGCCACAGCCTTTAGCGTAGACCGTTCCGCGCCCAGCGGAATGAAATCGTGAGTGACGCCCAGCACGTTCATCGAATCGAGATTTACGTTCGCGGCAGTCTTTTCCAGCGGAACCAGCGGGTGTTTTGAATACCACTCCGAGCCCAGCAATCCCTGCTCTTCAGCCGTTGTAAACAGGAACAGGCTTGAACGCCGCGGCCGTTGCGCCGGCGGCAATTTTGCCAGCGCTTCGGCGATGGCCAGTACGGAAGCATCGCCGGACGCATTATCGACGGCGCCGTTGTAAATCGTGTCGCCCGTTTTGTCCGGCGCGCCAATGCCGAGGTGGTCCCAATGCGCCGAATAAACTACGTACTCATCGCGCAGTTTCGGATCGCGGCCGGGAAGTATGCCTGCGACGTTTGGCGCCGCGACACGCTTCACCTCGCTCTTCAGATTGATCTTGCCCTTGAGATTCAGCGCCACCGGTTGGAAATCGCGCGACGCTGCTTTTGTTCTCAGGTCGTCGAGGTCCTGGCCGGCAAGTTTCATGATCTTGCGCGCCGTCGGGTCAGTAACCCAGGATCGAATTTTCAGAAACGGAGTGTTATCGCCCGCGTTGCGAGCAATATCAAACCGCCACGCTCCATTCGACGTGCGCACCACGCTCCAGGGGTAACCCGCCGACTGGTCCGTGTGCAGCAGTATCACGCCGGCCGCGCCGCGCCGTGCGGCCTCTTCGTACTTGTAGGTCCAGCGACCGTAGTAGGTGAGCGCCTTACCGCCAAAAAGACTCGGCTCTTCACTGGTGGCGGGCGGATCGTTTACGAACATTACCAGAAATTTGCCGCGATAGTCGGAAGGCTCGCCTTTGTAATCGTTCCAGCGTTGCTCGGGCGCGTTGATGCCGTAGCCAACAAAAACCATATCGGCATCAACATCGACTTCATCCGCTTGCGCGCCGGTGAAGGCGACGTAGTCATCGGCAAACTTAAAACTCTCTTTGCCGTTGCGGCCGGATACAACTAGTTTCGTATTCTGATCGGCTTTGACTCCAACCAGCGACACTGGCTGAAAGAAACTGTCATTCGCGCCTGCGCCTTTCAGGCCGAGCGCTTCCATCTGAGCGGCGATGTAGTTTGCGGCAATCTCGCCGCCGCGCGCGCCGGTGCCGCGTCCTTCCAACAAGTCGCTCGACAGAAATTTTATGTGCGCGCGCATCGCTTGTTCGTTAAGCGGGGGGCTGGTGCGTGTGCGCTGTTGGGAAAAGCCGGTTACACAGATAGCAGCGATCAACGTCCACCCCAGGGCCACTCGTAGTCTAATTCTGTTCCTGGTTAGCATTCTTTTCTTTTCACTCCTTACCGGTAATCAACGCCATCGCCTCGGCTCGCGTTCGTGGGTCAGTGCGAAAACCACCCAGCACAGCCGAGGTCACCGTCTTCGCGTCGGCCTTTCTAACGCCTCTTAGCGTCATGCAAGTGTGCGCCGCTTCAATCACGACCATCACACCGATTGGTTTGAGACCGGCGTAGAGTGTGTTCGCAATATCGGTTGTCAACCGTTCCTGCAATTGCAGCCGCCGCGAAAACGTCTCGGCCAGACGCGCGAGTTTTGATATGCCGAGGATGCGCCCGTCCTTGGGGATGTATGCGATATGACACTTGCCGACAAACGGCGCAAGGTGGTGTTCACACATGGAAGCGATGCTGATGTCTTTAACGATGACCATCTCGTCGTGCTTGTCACCGGGCAAAGGGACAACATGCTCGTTTGGGTCTTCGCGCATTCCGGAGGTCAACTCGGCATACATCTCGGCCACGCGTCGCGGCGTCTCTTTCAGGCCCGGCCGGTCGGGGTCTTCACCCAAGCCTTCGAGAATCATGCGAACGCCCTGCGCGATTAGATCGAGGTCAACGGGAGACGGATCTTTCTCCGGCGATTTGATGGTTCGGTCCCCTTCTGAAAACTTTGTTGTCATAGACCTTCCTGGCCTTAGCGATGCAGCGGGGCCAAGCCCACCTTCCCAACCTGAGAGATTTTCCGACTCGCTACGTTGATCTAACTTTGAAAGCCTTTCCACCACAAATGCAGCTCAAACTGCAATCAGCTCGCGGTCGGGAAGGTGGGCTTGCCCCCGCTCAGGATTATCTACCATGCCCGTGGAAGGCATTCCGCGCCGCCTCTTCTACAACGCGCAACGGCACACCAGCCTCTCGTGCCGCTTGCCGGCATTGGTCATACTCCGGCATCTCTTTAACGATGTGGCCATTGAGCTGCGCTACTTTAACATCGATTGGCCCGTACTGCGTTTCCACAGTAACAATCCGACGCTCCAACGCACGCCGTTCCACCTCATAAGCACGAATGCCGAGCGTTGTAGTCTCTGAGAAGAGCAGTTCGCTTAGTGTCGCTCGTTGCTCATCGCGACAAAGAATGGACAACAAAACTCCCGGGCGATTCTTCTTCATTTGCACGGGCGTGAAATAACAGTCCAGGGCGCCAAGATCAAACGCGCGCTCCATCACATGGCCGAGTATCTGCGGCGAGATGTCGTCCATGTTGGTCTCAATCATCCACAGCCGTTCCTCCGCCGAACCCACTGACAACTCAGCGCCGCTTGACTCTTCCTCGCCGACTAACACGCGCAACGCGTTAGGAAATTTCTGATATTCACGCGTCCCCGCGCCGTATCCCGTCTGTTCGAGTCTCATCTGCGGGATCGGGCCATAATCGCTGCATACGGTTGTGATGATAGCCGCGCCCGTTGGCGTGACCAGTTCGCCAACAACATCGGTAGAATAAAACGGGACGCCTTTAAGTAACTCCGCAACCGCCGGCGGCGGCACCGGATAGCGGCCGTGATCCATCTCGACCGTGCCGCTGCCAACATGAAGAGGCGAAGAGACAAAGCGATCTATCTCAAGCAACTCGAAACCGATCGCGGCCCCCACGACGTCGATGATCGCATCAAGCGCGCCCACCTCATGAAAGTGAACCTTATCAACCGGCAGGTTATGCACGCGAGCCTCGGCTTCCGCCAGCCGCGAGAATATTTTCGCGGCGCGGTCCTTGACGTTTTTGGAAAGGCGCGAGCCGTAAATGATCTTCAAAATGTCGGAAAGGTGGCGATGCGCGTGTTCATGCGGCGTCTCGACGCGCGCGTACGTGGCGCTGATGCCCGAACGATCGACCGTCTCAAAATCGACGGTATAACCTTCCAGGCCGAGCAGCGACAGTTGCTCCTTGAAGACCTCCGGGTCAACGCCCGCGGCGATCAAAGCGCCAAGCACCATGTCGCCACTGGCGCCGGCGAAGCAGTCGAAGTAAAGAGTTCTCATAAGTAGGACAGACATTCTTGTCTGTCAGTTGTTCGTATACTGAAGATATTGACTGATTAAGATTGATGTTAACAGAGCGCCGTGCAAAAGTGTCAAGCAGGCGTTTCAAACGCCTACTGTTCGCCGTACGCCGGCAGCTACGATATACTTTCCGCTTTTGCGGCGAGCAATGTTGTTAGTAAGCGAGGACCAAACCACGCAGTGACTCTAATTGAGATTCAGGATCGATTGAAGCAGCAGGTGCGCGCGGCGGCGCTTGAGCTTTTCGGCATCGAGCTGGAGCAGGTCAGCGCGGAAACACCGCCGCGTCCGGAGCTGGGCGACGTCGCGTTTCCGGTGGCGTTCGAATTGGCCAAGCTTGTCAAACTGGGCACCGGCGTGAAGACGGCTCCGCGCACAATTGCTGAGCAGTTGAAAACGAAATTGGAAGCTTCGCCCGAGGTCGCGCGCGCTGAGGTTGCCGGCGCGGGTTACTTGAATGTTTATTTCGATCGCGCCAAGTTGCTGTCGTTGTTCGCGCCGGAAAAGCCACCGCCGCCTCCTGAGTCGTTGCCCTTACCGGATCGGCCGAAGAAAATGGTCGAGCACACCAGCATCAATCCAAACAAGGCCGCGCATATTGGACACGTGCGAAATGCAGTCTTGGGCGACACATTTGTGCGCATACTTCAGGGGACGGATGAACGCGTCGAAGTTCAGAATTACATCGACAACACCGGCGTTCAGGTTGCTGACGTTGTCGTCGGCTTCATGCACATAGAAAAAATGAGCCTCGACGACATCAAGGCGCTCGACAGTTCCCTTCCCGCCAATCGTCCTTTTGATTACTACTGCTGGGACCTCTACACGAACGTCGGGCTCTTCTATCGCGATGGTAAGCCAACGGGTGAAGCAAATCCTGAACGACTCAAGTTACGCATCGACGTCCTGCATGCGTTGGAAGAAGGAAACAATCCCGTAGCGGACCTCGCGGATTATGTGGCCACGCGAAATGTGCAATGCATTCTGGACACGATGGAACGGCTCGATATTCGCTACGACTTGCTGGCTCGCGAATCCGACATTCTGGGCCTGCATTTCTGGGAGCGCGCTTTCGAGCTGATGAAACAGAAGGGCGTCATTCGGCTTGAGACTGAAGGGCGAAGCAAGGGCTGTTGGGTAATGCCTTTCGAGTCACACACCGGCACGGATGAACATGAGGCT
>Ga0137410_10000217_pt1 | contig 40755 bp, 43 predicted proteins | sample CZODoug1_16funga_FD_108878 | JGI IMG/M metagenome (GOLD analysis project Ga0137410, IMG submission 108878) | Vadose zone soil fungal communities from Angelo Coast Range Reserve, California, USA - CZODoug1_16fungal (Illumina Assembly) | ecosystem: Environmental > Terrestrial > Soil > Vadose zone... | reverse complement strand
TCCGGGCCACGACATCGCCAAGCGCCAGATGCGCGACTTCGGCGCGATGGTCTCCATCGAGCTCAAGGCCGACATCGAGGAGACGAAGAAGTTCACGTCGAACGTCGAACTGTGGACGCTCGCCGAGAGCCTGGGCGGCGTGAAGTCGCTGCTGTGTCAGCCCGCGACGATGACGCACGCGTCGGTCGACGCGGCGATGCGCCGCCAGGTCGGCATCCAGGACGGCCTGATCCGCCTTTCGGTGGGCCTCGAAGATCCCAAGGATCTGATCAAGGACCTCGAGCAGGCGCTGGACAAGGTCCGCAGCGCCGTCGCGGTGGCGTAAGAAGGCATGAGCGCGGAAGCCTGTCCCGCCTGCCGGTCGACCCGGCTCGAGGACGCCGTGATCATGGGCGCCGGCCTGCAGCCCGCCCGGGCCGGACGCCTGACGAAAGCCCTCTCCGCCGCCGAGCTGAAGGCGCGCGTCTGCCTCGACTGCGGCGCCGTCGACCGCCTCCGCGCCGACGTCAAGACCCTGAAGAAGATGCTCGGCGACAAGTCCTGAGGTTCCCCGCGCTTCCATGCCGACCTTCCGCTGCCAGGCCGAGATCGCGGCGACGCGGGAACAGGTCTTCGCGATCACCCAGGACGACGGCCGCGTGTGGTATCAGGCGAAGAACGGCCTGACCATGACCGTCCGCTACGTCACGCACGAGCCGCCCGAGCGGGTGGCGATGACGATGCTCGAGGGGCCCTGGATCTTCCGCCGCTTCTCGGGGTCCTGGGTCTTCCAGTCGCTCGCGGAGTCGCGGACGCAGGTGACCTTCAGCTATCATTTCGAGCTGAAGGCCCCGCTCGCGATCGGGAACGGCCTCATGAGGCGGCGGCTCGAGCGCGCCATGAACCAGCGACTGGCCGGCCTGAAGGCGTACGCCGAATCCGCGGGGAGCCGTCCCTGACGATCACCAGAGGCGCTTCAGATGGAAGAGGAGCAGGGCGAGCTGGAACAGGAATTCCACGCCGAAGAAGGTCCGCGTGATCCAGGCGGCCGCCGGCGACGCGGACGACGCCTGCCCGGCGGCGGCTCCCATCGCCAGGCCCGCCCCCCGCGCCACTCCGCGGCCGAGCGCATCGTCCAGCGACTTCTCGATACCCAGGACGACGAGGATCCCGAGCCCCACCGCCGCCGTCGCTCCGGCGATCGGCCAGTGCCACCCCGCGGACGTGAACCCGGCCGCCACCGCCGCCGCCTGGGCCAGCAGACCGGCGCCGAGCACGGCCTTCATCGAGGCATCGTTCATGCGGGAGGTCCGCGCTGGGAGTCAGGAGGCTGCGCGGAGATCCTCACCGTCCACAGTTTTTCGGGCGCGCCGGAAAGGACCAGCCCCGCGCGGAACGGCGGATAGCCCACGCAATACCCGCGGAAGCCCACGGCGTTCCACCCCTTGCGCAGATGGACGCGCCTCGTCTCCGCCGCTTTGCCGTCCTTCTCCTTCATCTCCCCCGCGAACACGGACTCCCCGTTGAGCGTATACCGCAGCGTCGTCTGCGGATGGCCCTGGAGGACGAAGTCGAGGTCGACGTCCTCGGGCACGTGGATCCAGGAGGCTTCGCGCCGACGCCCTTCAGCATGAAGTGTTGGGTGAAGCTGCCCAGGAACGGACCGCCCTCGCCGAAGGCCAGGCTGTATCCGATCACCAGCCACAGGAGGGAGACCAGGCACATCAGGAACATGCTGTGCATGAATGTCGACAGGACGTTCTTCGTGCGGACGAGTCCGCCGTAGAAGAGAGCCAGGCCCGGGCCCGTCATCATGAGCACGAGCGCGCTTGACGCCAGGAGCCACGCGTTGTCGCCCTGATTCGTCGAGACGTTGTTCTTATGCGTCGAATCCGGGACTCCGGAATTGGTCACGGCTTCCAGGTCGGCCACCCGCTCCGCGAACGTCGGCTCCTTCGGCTCCGCCTGAGACGGGGCGGCCGGCGTCGCTTGCGCACCGACATAGACAAGCGGCGTCATCAGGAAAACGGCGAACAGGATCAGCGGGAACAGGGATCCGACTCGCGCGCGAACTCCCCCAGCCATGCTTGCCTCCCCTCAGTCCCCCCGCGGCCCTCGAAATTGACTTTGCGCTGGATTCGGCAGAAGGGAATCACGGAATCACTTCCTCGGTCGCTCAGGGGGATAGATCCTTCAGGGTCCAGGTGCGAAGGCCGTGCTCGACCGCCTCCCGCTGCTCTTGGGACAAGCAGGTCAGGACGCCCGACAGGACGCGGGCGTGGAGGGCCGCGTCGAGCCGCCGCCTGGCCTCCAGTTCCGACAGGCTGATCGCCAGGATTTCGGCGGCCGCGACCATCATCTCCCCGGGCGTCTTCACGTCCTCGAGGGCCGCGCGGTCGATCTCGCCCTCGCGGACCATCTCGTTCCACAACCGCCGCTCAGCGACCTTGAAGAACTCCTGTTTCATGGTGATCTCCGATTGCCGGGGCGCAGGGCGCCCCGGGTGAACTCCAAGATCCGGCCCGTCGACGCGGGAGGATCAGACGGGAGGCGCGCGGAGGCCGTGGGGGGCGGCGGGCAGGCGGACGCTGCGGCAGACCGGGACGGCCGGCTCGACGCAGCGGATCCGGCCGGGGGATACGTCGGGCAGCGAAGAGGAGTCCATCGCGAGCGACGCCCGACGCTGCGGTTCGAAGGGGGAGCGCTTGGGCCCCGCGGCGACGAATTCTCCGGGCGACTTGCGCGCGACCAGCTCCTTCCCGAGATCCCGGTGGCGGTCGGCGTCGGAGCCGTCGGGAGCAGTCCGGGTCAGGGACGCCCCGGCCGCGTCCGGCCAGAGCTCCCCGACGGAGAGCAGCGGATGGAGGACGGAGACGCCGAAGACCAGGAGCAGCGCAAGGGCCGACCGGCGTCGCATGAGGCTATTTTTTCTCTTCCTTCTTCTTCCGGAAGCTGAGCGCAAAGACGAGCGCGCCGACGGCCAGCGAGGCGATCGCGGCGATGCGCTCGTGCTCTCCGAACACGCCCATGATCATGGAACGGCGCCCGATCATCGGGAAAATGAAGGAGGTTGCGCCCAGGAGAAGCAGCGTGAACCCGGCGGTTCTCATGGGGTGAATCTACCCGGGGGCCCCGGGTTTTTCCAGCGCCCTTTTCACCAGCGCCAGCTCCCGCGGCGCCAGCGGCAGCCCGAGGGCCTGCTCCCGCGCCGCGGAGGACATCTTCTTCCAGCTCTTCCGGAGGATGTCGACCATCTTGTCCGGCTCGGTCTTCCCGGAGAACTCCGGAAACTCGAACTGAAGGAAGACGAGGCAGGCCGCGTCCTCGAGGGTCTGTCCTTCCGCGTCGGTCGCGAGATTCTTGCGCACCAGGATCTGCCGGGCCTTGGCTTGGGACTCCTCGCCGTATCCGGCGTCTTTCAGGATCCCGGCAAGCGTCTCGGCATGGAACTTCTTCAGATCCTCGCGCCATCGAAGATATCCGTTCCGGCCGTCCGGATAGCTCGAACGCGGCACCGTCCAGCGCCGGATGTGCTGCGCGCGGGAGGCGAGGAGGAGCTCCTCGGAGGCGTCGGGCGCGAGCTTCCGCACCCAGTCGACCATGCGGCGCCCGTAGTCGACTTCGCGGCCCTGCGGATCCTCGGCGTTGGCCCGGTCGATCGCGGCGCAGGCGGCGTCGAAGGATGGCATTGCCTACCCCAGTCGGGCGAGCAGCGTCGTCACGTCGGGCACCGGCTCGCGGGAGTTCACCTGGACGGTGAGGCGCGCCCGCGGATCGTCCGAGACGCGGCGCACCTCGACGTTCGAGGGATACACCTTCGCGAGCGCGGCGGCCAGGTCGGAGCGGAGCGCCTGGAAGGCCTCGTCCGTATTGGGGGCGTTCAGGCGGTCGTTGGAGAGGAAGAGCGCCTCGCCGGCCCGGAACTTGAGCCGGCCCTGGAACTCGGGCTCGGTCTCGAGCTTGACGCAGGCGCCCAGCGCGGCCCGGAACGCCGACGCGATGCGATCCGAGAGTCGACCCTGCGAGGGGGCCTTCCGGTTGTAGAGCAGCCCCAGCGGACCTTCCATCGTGTCGACGAAGTAGTCCGCCTCGTGGGCGACGAGCACCACGCCGGGCCCGCCGGGCAGGTGCCCGTAGTCGGCGACGTCGATGAGCATCCCTTCGACCGCGTGCTTCTGGATCCAGCGGTGGAAGACGGGGATGAACTCGCCCGGCTTCACGGACCCGGGTTCCGCGGCGAAGTACTTGACGACGATCTTGTACAGGTCCAAGGTCGTCCCCCTTACAGCTTCAGGCGGCAGCTGTGCGCCGCCTCGATGAAGAGCTGGGCCTCCTCGACGAGCCGGTGCACCGAGTCGGCCGTCGGGGTCGCGATCGGATGCTCGACCGCGTGGAAGAAGTACTGTGCGAATTTGCCGCCTGCGAACGGATCCCAGAAGAGCTTCGGCTCGACGAACTTGTCGCGGAACTCGCGGATCACGTCGGGAAGCTTCTCCGTGCCCGGCGACTTCGTCAGGACGAGTTCCTTCGCGGCGGTCGCCATCGAATGGACCGCCTGGTCGGCCGCCTTCCGGTAGTCGCCCGCGTCGAGCGTCAGCTGGGCCTCGAAGGCCTCGCGCTCGGCGGCGGCCAGGCCGAAGTCGATCGGCGACACGACCTCGCCCGCGCATTCGCCGATGCCCATGTCGCCGTTCGAATACTCCCGCGGATCGCGCCAGTCGCTGTAGAACGACGGGTCCGATTCGTGGGCCGGAATCGTGGTCAGATCCTCGAGCATCGAGCGGACCTTCGCTTTGCCGATGCGCTGGATCCAGCTCTTGAAGCTCTCGTCCTTCTGGCGCTCCTTGAGGAAGGCCGTCGTCATCCGGTCGACCACCTCGGGGATGTTCTTCGACGGGACCGCGATCACCGCCAGGCCGTACGCGCCTGCGTTGTTCTCCCACTGGCCGCCGACCAGCACCTGGAAGTGCGGGACGGCATAGGCGCCCTTCTTCCGGCTCACGCCGTAGAAGCCCAGGTCGGAGATATGGTGCTGGCCGCAGGAGTTGAAGCAGCCGCTGACCTTGATGTGCAGGCCTCGGACCGCCTCGTCCATCGTATGGAAGCGCGCGGCGAGCCGCGTCCGCAGCTCGCCGGCCAGTCCGCGCGAGGACGAGATGCCCAGCTTGCAGGTGTCGGTTCCCGGGCACGCGGCGATGTCGACGATCGACCCCGCGCCCGGCTCCCCCAGGCCCATCGCCCGGAGGTCGCTGTACAGCGCCGGGAGATCGGCCTCGCTCACCCAGCGGAAGATCAGGTTCTGCTCGACCGTCAGCCGGATCGTCCCTTCGGTATGCTTTCGCGCGACGTCGGCCAGAAGCCGGGCCTGGCGCGACGAGAAGTCGCCCAGCGGAAGCGACACGGTCGCGACCGCGTACCCCGCCTGCCGCTGCTTGTAGACGTTCGTCCGCGCCCACTCGGCGAAACCCTCCGGCTTCTCCTGGCCGTTCAGCGCCTGGGCCGGCTTGAGGCCCTTCTCGTCGGTGACGCGGAGGTCCTTCAGGTACGCCGTCCACGCCGGCTCCGGCGTCAGCAGCTTCCGCTCCTCGAGCACGAGCTTCCGGAACTCCTGCAGGCCGAGCTTGTTGACCAGGAATTTGAGGCGCGCCGTATTGCGGTTCTTCTTCTCGCCGAGGCGCGCGAAGACGCGGCAGATCGCCTGCGTCATCGGCAGCAGCTCCTCTTCGGGGAGGAACTCGTTGAAGAGCTTCGCCTGGCTCGGGACGGACCCCAGTCCGCCGCCGACGTAGAACTCGAAGCCGCGCCGGCCGTCGACGACCTTCGCGACCGCGCCGACGTCGTGCAGCAACGCCAAGCCGCAGGCCTCCCCGGCGCAGCCGGAGAAGGCGATCTTGAACTTGCGGCCGAAATTCTGCGTGTCCTTGTGGCCGAGGAGGAACTTGGACGTGGCCCGCGCGTACGCGGTCACGTCGAAGGTCTCGGTGCGGCAGACGCCCGCGATCGGGCAGCCCGTGACATTCCGGACAGTGTTGCCGCACGCCTCGCGCGTGGTCACGCCCACGGCCGCCAGCCGGCGGAAGAGGGACGGGGTGTCCTCGATATGGACGTAGTGCAGCTGGATGTCCTGCCGCGTGGTGACGTGCAGGATGCCGTCGGAATACTCCTCCGCCAGCTCCGCCAGGGTCTCGAGCTGCGCGGGGTTCAGGCCGCCATAAGGGATCTTGATCCGCTGCATGCCCGGGGCGTCCCAGAGCGTGGTCGGGCCCTTGGTGAGCTCCGCGGACGGATAGGTCAGGGCCTGGGTCTTCAGGCCGTCGCTGCGCTGCCCGTTGTCGTAGCGCTGGCCGTAGGCGCCCCGCCGGAGCCGGGTCTCGGCGAAGACTTTCTCGTCGATCTTGCCCTGCTTGCGGAGGGCGATCTCGTTCTCGAAGATCTCGATCTCACGGGCCAGGTCGGCGGGGATCCGGTCGCCGAGCCTCTCCTTCCAGGTCTGGGTCATGAAACGCCTTCCTCCTCGGGGGTCGGGGCCGTGAATGCTACCAAAAGAGCTCCGGCAGGGCAACCGGGGGCCCGGACCGTCTGGATGATTGCGGGACGTCGACCCTTAAACGCGATGGCGCCCGGGGACCATCGGCTATACTGTGACGAAGACGATGCCGGAAAAAGAGGGTCCTGACTTCGGAAAACTGGCCGTCACCCTCGGATTCCTCGCTCCGGAGGACCTCGGGAAGGTGATCCGCCTCCAGGCCGACCTCAAGAAGATCGGCATCTCGCGGCGCCTGGGCGAGCTCTGCCTCGAGAAAAAGATCCTCACCCGCGAGCAGGTCCTCCTCGTGCTCCGCGCCCAGGGCAAGCGCATCATGACCTGCCACTCGTGCAAGAAGAGCTACAACGTCCATCACTTCATGCCCACCGAGACCTATACCTGCAAGCACTGCGCCGCGGAGCTGTCCCTGCCAACGAAGCCCGTGACGCCGTCCGTCTCCGATTCGATCACCGTCGCGACGACGACCCTGCGGAAGAAGGACCCGAAGCCCCGGCAGAAGCCCAGCGTGGCGCCCGAGCTGGTCCATCTCCTCTCCGGCTACGAGATCGTGAAGCGCCTCGGCCAGGGGGGCATGGGTACCGTCTACAAGGCGCGCGACCTCATCGGAGGCCGCTGGGTCGCCGTCAAGCTGCTCGCCCCCTTCCTCGCCACCGACGAGGAGTACGTGAAGCGCTTCTTCCAGGAGGCGCGGAACCTCCAGAAGCTCCACCACCCCAACATCGTCGCGGCCTACGACGCGGGCATCACCGCCGAGCACAAGTTCTTCGTGATGGAATACGTCGACGGTCCCTCGCTCGAGGACGTCCTGCAGAAGAAGGGGATGCTCAAGGACGCCCTCGCCCTGGAAATCGTCCGCCAGGTCGCGCAGGCGCTCGACTACGCGTGGACCCACACGATCATTCACCGCGACATCAAGCCGCAGAACATCATGCTCTGCCAGGATCGCACCGTGAAGCTCTGCGACCTGGGGCTCTCGAAGGACGTGACCCGCGACGCCGCCCTGACGATGACGGGCTCGGTCAATTGCTCGCCGCCGTTCGCGTCGCCCGAGCAGGCGCAGGGGCTGAAGAACGTCGACATCCGCAGCGATGTCTATTCGCTCGGGGTGACGCTCTTCCAGATGCTGTGCGGCGAGCTTCCGTTCAAGGGCAACGCGCCGGCGCAGTTCCTGATCCAGCACGTGACGAAGGCGCCGCCCGATCCGCGGTCGAAGAACCCGAAGATCCAACCCTGGATCAGCGGCCTCATCCTCCGGATGCTCGACAAGGACCCGACGCTTCGGCCGATGCCGGGAGACCTGGCGAAGATGATCACTCGGTCGCTCAACGCGCCCGTGCTCAAGAACGGATGACGCCGTCGACCGGCGCCGCCGGCTCCGCCCGGGTCGACTCCCGATGGATCTGGATCGTGCTCCTCCTGCTGACGGGATCGTACTTCGTCTTCCTCCTCGGGGATCACCGGGCGCCGGCAGGACAGGAAACCGCGGCCTACTTCGGATGGCTGCAGTCCACCACCGGCCACCCTCTCCTGGGGATCCTCCTCGATGAACTGATCCTGCTGGTCGGCGTCTGGCTGCTGGCCCGCAGCCTGTTCACCGATCCCCGGACCTGGTTCTTCGTCTCGGTCGCCGCGATCGGGTCGTCGCTCTGGATCGACGCGGTCGGCTCGAATTTCCGGAGCTTCCACGCGCTGCCGCTGCTGCTTCATCTGATGCGGGAGGTTCGGGCCTCCCGTTCCCCCGCGGCGCTGCTGGCCGCCCTGAACCTGGCCGGCCTTCAGGCGCTGGGCAAGCCGCCCGCCCAGGCCCTGTTTGCCCCGCTCAGTGCGCTGCTGCTGCTCCTCGTCTTCCGGAGATTCCTGGACCCGCGGCCGGCGTCGACCGTCGACACGCGCCGGATCCCGGCGGCGATCGCCGTCGGCGTTGTGTCCTGGATTCCAATCGCGGTACTCCACTGGACGGGGTCCGGCGATTCAGTCGGGGCCGGGACTCCGCCGCACAACGGCGCTGTCTGGCCGCATCCCGGATGTCTTCTGGATCTGCTGTGCGGCATGGCCGTCCTCCCGGACTTCACCCTGTATTGCGGGATGCTCACGCTCGGGTTTGCCGTCCTGGCGCTCAGCTCCCTCGGCCTTCCGCCGTCGCTGCGACTCCTGGGGGAGGCCGGAACGATTCTCCTACTCCCGGTGCTGGTTTCGGCACTCGTCGGGCGTCCGTTTCCCTCCCTCAGCGCGCCCCTGGGACGCCTCCTCCTCATCTTCCTCGCCGGGGTCGGCGTCGACCGCTGGCTGCAGCGCCGACCCTTTCCCCGCCTCGCGTTCCCCCTTGTCGGCGTCGGGCTCCTGCTGCTCGCGGGAGGGCTCTTCTATCTGTCGATCCAGGTTCCCACCACGCCGGATCTCAAGGGGGCCGCGGCCGGGATCTTCGGCGGCGGGTCCCGCGATCGGGTCTCGCCGCTCCTCGACGACCGCAACACGGTCCGCGAACTGCTGGACATCTCCGGGATGTGGGCGCTCTTCGCATCGGGGCTGTTCTTCCTGGCCGGGGCGGGCCGCCGCGCCGCTCCGCTCGCCATCGCCCTCGCGCTGCTCCTGCACCCGCTCGACGTCTTCGGATGGAAGATGAGGATCACGTTTCTACGGACCCAGGGCGAAGGCGAGGTCCATCAGCAGCGACGGCCGCTGACGGCGTCGCACTGGCCCCCGGCCGGGGAACCGAAAGACAATATCGCCTTGGGCCGCCCGGAGAGCGCCTGGAGGAGAGGGGCGTTCTTCCTTCTCGGCGTCAACGCGCTGCTCTGGATCGCGGGACTCGCCATGATCGCGGTCCGGCAGGCAACCCGTCCGTCCTTCGAAACCCCAGCCGCGGGGACCGATCATGGGTGAGCGTTCCTCGGAGCCCCGGATCTTCCGGGAACGGTGGCTGCTGGGAGGCCTCTTCCTCCTGCTCGGGGCCCAGTATGTCTGGCTCTTCCTCAGCCGGCGGATTCCGTCCCACCATGACAGCCTCGACGTCTACGTCATCGCGCATCTGTTCTCGACCCAGTCCGCCCAGGGCGGCGGACTGCTCGCCTGGTTTCCCTATTCCACGCACGGCGTGCTCAGCAGCTGGCACGTCGGCTTCCTCGGCTTCGTCCACATCGCCCTGCTGGGCGCCGGAGCGCTGACCCGGGCCTGCAACGCCGTCCCCCTCTTCCACCTGGCCATGCTCTTCGAGGATGTCGTCCTGCTCCTGGGGACCTGGCGGCTGAGCCGCGTCTTCCTGCGCTCGGGCGCTTCGAAGTTCCTCGTGACCGTGTCGGTGGTCGGTTCCTCCTGGTGGATGCAGCAGTTGTGGCACAACCACCGGCCGGCCTACGCCATCCCCCTGGTCCTCTCGCTGTTCCACGACTTTCTCGAGGAGGGCCGGAGATCCCGTCTCTTCCTCGCCGTGAACCTGCTCTTCCTTCAGCTGCTGGGGAACCTCCCCTACGTGGCCGTCATGGTCCACGTAATGGTGGGAGCGTATCTCATCCTCTATGTAGGCCTCTTCCGTCGGCGGCTGGGCCCGCTCTGGGCGCGGATCCGCCCCCGGCCTCAGGACGCCCTGTGGCTGCTGCCGAACCTCCTGGTCCTCGGTTGTCTCTATACAACCCTGACCTCGGGCACCCGGGAAATCGCCTTTGCGGTGCACGGCCGTCAGGCGGACGGAACCGTTCCGCTGACGGAGTTCCTGACTTTTTCCGGCGGACTGGACCCGGTGCGCTACGCGGACCTTCTGGTCGGCGTCAATCCCGGGGTCGATTTCTCCCTCTACTGCGGGGTCGCGATCCTGCCCTTCGCCGTGCTGGCCCCGGTGCTTCGCCCGACGCGGGCCGTCCTCTTCTTCGTCGTCTGCTTCCTCCTCGCCCTGCTCCTCTCGCTGGGCTACCTGAGCGCGGTCGGGATGCCGGCGTATCTGCTGCCCCCCGTGCGCCTCTTCCGGTACATCTCGCTGACTTCGACCCATACCCGGCTGCCGCTGTGCTTCCTGGCCGGCTTCGGTCTCGACGCCTTCGTCCGGCTCCGGGGACGCGCTCCGACGTCGATCCGCCGGCTGGCGCTCGCGATGACGACGCTTGGCTTCGTCTGCGGGCTCTACTTCCTGACCTTCGCGACCGGCCGACAGGACGGTCCGGAAGTCGGGCGCTTCCTCCAGGGGAACGAGCAGAGCGCGGACGCGCTGGCGCGGGCCTTCGGGGGCGCAGGAGCCCTCGCCCTCCTTACGGCTGCGCTTCTGTTCACCTATATCCGGCATCCCGGACATCTGCAGGCGGTGGCCGCGGCGCTCGTGATCCTGAACGCAGTCGACATGGCCCGATGGCGCGTCGGACTGACCCGGGATCGGACGAAATCCCTGACCGCGGACGAGTACGCCGCCCAGCGTCTGGATGCGCTCCCCTATGTTCCGCGCCGGTCGGAGGCGTCGGGGGACCCCAGGCGGCTGCGCGTGTTCGACCGGGTCGAGCTCGCGAAGGGGACCAGCTACGACACGATCGAGAACTATTACCATCGGGACCTGCCGGCTTCGGAATTCTACGCCTCGCACTGGATGCTGCCGTTCGACCGTCTGCTCCGCGCTTATGCGGCCACACCGATCGATCGCGGTCCCTCCCCGTCGCCGTTGATCCTGCTTCCCCCCTTCCCGCCGATCAAGGCCCCCTACGACCGGATCATGGGCAAGGCGAGGGACAAGCTGCAGGTTTTCGCGACGGCCCACGCTCCGGCCTCGGATCAGGAGACTGCGGACCTGATGAACCGCCCCGGGTATTCCGGCGACGTGCTGTTCGTCGATCCGGGTTCCGGCGGCGGACCCGGGCGGGGTCCGATCCCGGCACCGGGCGCCGACGAGCACCTCGACGTCGCCGTGGAAACGCTTTCCTTCGACGGCAACCATCTTCGTGTCCGGACGCGCGCGTCGAAGGGAGCCTGGCTGCTGTACTGCGACGCCTGGCATTCCCACTGGAGCGCGACCGTCAACGGCCACGAGGTCCCGCTGGCCCGGGCCTTCCTCGCCTATAAGGCGGTTCCGCTGGAGGAGGGCGAGAATACCGTGGAGTTCCGGATGGACTCGGCGCTGCGCCTCTGGACCTTCCGGGTCGCCGCGCTCAACGCCGCCCTCTGGGTGGCCGGAATCGCGGTCCTGGCCGCCGCGTCCCTGGGGGCGCTCGACGGCGTCCGGAGGCGACGGTCCGGCCCCCCGGGCTTGCGGTAGTTCCTTCTCAACCCCGCGCCGTGTGGTACAATTTCCCTGCTCCATGGAACCCAGCGCTTCCATCTATGTCGCCGGTCACCGCGGTCTTGTCGGCTCCGCCCTGGTGAAACGCCTGCGCCTGGCCGGCTACACGCGGCTGGTCCTGAAGTCCCGCGCCGAGCTCGATCTCACGAAACGGGAGGCCGTGGAGGCATTCTTCCGCCAGGAGAAGCCGGACTACGTCTTCCTCGCCGCCGCCCGCGTCGGCGGGATCCTGATCAACCAGACGGCCCCCGCCGAGTTCATCCGCGACAACCTCCTGATCCAGACCTCCGTGCTCGACTCGGCCCACCTCGTCGGCGTGAAGCGCCTGATCTTCTTCGGCAGCGCCTGCCTGTACCCCCGGGAGTGCCCGCAGCCGATGAAGGAGGAGGCCATCCTGACCGGGCCGATGGAGCCGACCAGCGACGCCTATGCCACCTCCAAGCTGGCGGGATGGAAGATGTGCGACGCCTACAACCGCCAGTACGGGACCCAGTTCCTGACCGTCATCCCGGCGACGCTCTACGGGCCGCACGACCATTTCGACCCGGAGACCTCGCACGTGCTCTCCGCCCTGCTCCGCCGCTGCCACGAGAACCGCTCGAACCCGGCGGTCACCGTCTGGGGCAGCGGCCGGCCGGTCCGCGAGTTCCTCTACGTGGACGATCTCGCCGAAGCCTGCCTCTTCCTCATGAACCGCGAAGGCGCCCTGCCCGGCTCCCCGATCAACGTGGGAACCGGACAGGGCACCTCCATCCGCCGTCTGGCGGAGATCATCGGCTCGATCGTGGGGTTCCGCGGGACGCTGGAGTTCGACAGCACCAAGCCCGACGGCGCGCCGGAAAAAGTGCTCGACGGTTCCCGGATGCGGACCCTGGGATGGTCGGCCCGCACGCCGCTCGAAGAGGGCCTACGAAGGACTTATGAATGGTATCTGAGCCAGAATTGATCCCGCGTCTCTACCGCTCCCTGTACCGCATCCGACGCGTGGAGGAGGAGGTGGCGCGCCTCTATCCCAGCGACAAGATCAAGAGCCCCGTCCACCTGTCCATCGGCCAGGAGGCGGTCGCGGTCGGCGTCTGCGATCCCCTGCGCCGGGACGACGTCCTCTTCGGCACTTACCGGGACCATGCGACCTACCTGGCCAAAGGCGGCGACCTGCGCCGGATGATGGCGGAGCTCTACGGCAAGGCCACGGGCTGCGCCAAGGGCAAGGGCGGATCGATGCACCTGATCGATCTCTCGGTCGGGGCCATGGGCGCCTCCGCCATCGTCGGGACGACGATCCCGCACGCGGTCGGGTACTCCTGGTCGCTCCGCTACGAGAAGAAGGATTCGATCGTTGTCAGCATGTTCGGCGACGGCGCCGTCGACGAGGGCGCGTTCCACGAGAGCCTGAACTTCGCGGGCGTGAAGAAGCTGCCGGTTCTCTTTGTCTGCGAGAACAACTACTACGCGATCCACTCGCACCACCTGACGCGCCACGCGTCGGACAACCTCTGCGAGCGCGCGCGGACCTACGGCATGCCGGCGGAGCGCGTCGAGCAGAACGACGTGCTCGCCATTCGCGAGCGCGTGGCGGCCGCGGTCGATTCGCTGCGCCGGACGGGCAAGGGCCCGCACTTCATCGAGTGCATGACCTACCGCTTCAAGGAGCACGTGGGCCCGAACGAGGACTACCAGCACGGCTTCCGGCCGAAGGCCGAGGCCGAGCCGTGGATGAAGGGGGACCCCGTCAAGACGCTCGCCGAGCAGGTGCCGGCCGCCGACCGCGTGACGATCGAGCGCGAGGTGGAGGCGCAGGTCCAGGACGCCATCGACTTCGCCGAGAAGAGCCCTTACCCCGATCTCAAGGAACTCTATACCGATGTCTATGCCGAGTGAAGAACGCTCCCTGACCTACTCGGCCGCGATCCTCGAGGCCACCGACCAGGAGATGAAGGCCAACTCCAAGGTGGTCGTCTTCGGGATCGGGGTCGACGACTTCAAAGGCACCTACGGCACCACGATGAAGCTGGCCGAGAAGTACGGCGCGGACCGCTGCTGGGACACGCCGCTTTCGGAGGACGCGATGACGGGCGTCGCCATCGGCATGGCCATGGCCGGACTGCGGCCCATCCACGTCCATATCCGGATGGACTTCGTCCTGCTCGCGATGAACCAGCTGATCAACATCGCGGCCAAGGCGCGGTACATGTACGGGGGCCAGGTCTCCTGCCCCGTCATCATCCGCGCCGTGATCGGCCGCAGCTGGGGCCAGGGGGCGCAGCACTCCCAGTCGCTCTACCCGCTCTTCATGCACTGCCCCGGCCTGCGCGTCCTCGCGCCGGCGACGCCGTACGACGCCAAGGGCCTGCTCCTGCAGAGCCTGCGCCAGCAGGACCCGGTCCTCTTCATCGAGCACCGGCTCCTGCACGGCCAGAAGGGCCCCGTCCCTGAAGCCCCTTATGCGGCCCCGTTCGGAAAGGCCCGCGTCATCGCCGAAGGCAGGGACCTGACGCTCGTCGGGGTCTCGTACGCCACCGTCGATTGCCTGCGCGCGCGGGCCCTGCTCAAGAAGGAGGGCATCGACGCCGAGGTGATCGACGTCGCGTCGCTCAAGCCGCTCGACACCAGGACGATCCTCGACTCCGCCGCGAAGACCGGCCGGCTGCTTGTCGTCGACAGCGGCTGGACCTTCTGCGGCGCGGGCGCGGAGATCCTGGCCCAGGCGTCGGAGCGCTTCCAGGACGGCAAGCCGCTCAAGACCGGCCGCCTGGGCTTCGCTCCCGTGAACTGCCCCACCACTCAGAACCTCGAGCGCGCGTTCTACCCCGACGCGGCCAAGATCGCGGCCGCCTCCTTCGAGCTCGTCCGCGGCGAGCGCCGGGAGTGGCCCGTCGTCGAAACCGCCGCCGAAGTCCTCAACTTCAAAGGACCCTTCTAGGTGGATACCGCCGCGCTCAAAGCCGCCGTCGAAGCCGCGTGGAAGGAGAAGGCGCCGAAGCCCTTCGACCCCGCCAAGCCGGTCGTCAAGCTTCACGAAGCGACCTACGACGCCGAGGAGGTCTGGGAATTCCTCCAATGCCTGCTCGGCACCGAAGTGACGATGGGCCCCAAGGTCAAGCGCTTCGAGCAGGAATTCGCGAAGCGCTTCGGCCACGGCCATGCCATCATGGTCAACTCGGGCTCCTCGGCCAACCTGCTCGCGGTCGCCGGGGTCGCCAACCAGGCCGTCGCAAACCATCTGAAGCCCGGCGACGAGGTTATCGTCCCCGCGCTCTGCTGGTCGACCACCGTCTGGCCCCTCATCCAGCACCAGCTCGTGCCCGTCATCGTCGACGCCGACCCGAAAACCCTCAATATGGACCCGGCCGAAGTCCAGAAGGCGATCGGGCCGAAGACGCGCGCGATCATGCCGGTGCCCATCTACGGCAACCCCTGCGACATGGACGCGCTGACGGCGATCGCGAAGCAGCACAACCTCACGATCATCGAGGACTCCTGCGAGTCGCTGGGCGCGACCTACAAGGGCAGGCACGTGGGCGCGTTCGGCCGGGTGGGCACCTTCAGCTTCTACTACTCCCACCACATCACGACGCTCGAGGGCGGCATGGTGGTGACGGACGACTTCGAGCTGGCCGAGCAGATGCGCTCGCTCCGCGCCCACGGCTGGGTGCGCGAGATGGACCAGCCGAAGAAGTACCTGGACGCGTACGCCGACATCGACCCGAAGTTCCTCTTCGTGAACATCGGCTACAACCTGCGCGCGACGGAGCCGCAGGGGGCGATGGGGTCGCTGCAGCTGAGGAAGCTCGACAAGTTCATCCGGGTCCGCGCGGAGAATGCGGAGCACTGGATCAAGGCGCTCGCGCCGCTGAAGGATCTCTTCGAGTTCGTGACGGTGACGCCGGGCGCCGCGAGCTCGTGGTTCGGGTTTCCGATGGTCGTCAAGCCCGGGGCGCCCTTCACGGTGCGCGACCTGATGGCGTCCATGCGGGCGCGCGGCATCGAGATGCGGCCGCTCAACGCCGGCAACATCGCCGGTCAGCCCGCGATCAAGCCCTATGCGCATCGCGTGGTCGGCGAGCTCCCGAAAGTCAATTACATCTGGAAGAACGGGTTCACGTTCGGGAACCACCAGCACGTCGATCCCGCCGCGCGGGACTATATCACGGCGACCCTCAACGCCTTCGTGGCGGAGCGCCGCGGAGGAAAACCATGAGCCCGAAAATCCTGGTCACCGGCGGCGCCGGCTATATCGGCTCCATCCTCGTGCCCGCCCTTCTCGCCGACGGGAATTCGGTCACGGTGCTCGACAGCTTTCGCTACAACCAGACGAGCCTGCTCGAGGTCTGCGGCGACGACCGTCTCCGCATCGTCCGAGGCGACGCGCGCGAGGAATCGGTGCTCGCCCCGCTCGTGAAGGAAGCCGACGTCCTGATCCCGCTCGCGGCGCTGGTCGGCGTGCCCGTCTCCGACGCCGATCCGGTCGGCGCGCGGACCATCAACCTCGACGCGATCAAGCTGCTGCTCTCCCTCCGCTCGAAGCAGCAGCGGCTCCTCTATCCGTGCACGAACAGCGGGTACGGCATCGGGCAGAAGGACAAGCACTGCACCGAGGAGACGCCGCTCAAGCCGCTGTCGCTCTACGGCCGCACGAAGGTCGAGGCGGAAAAGGCCGTGCTCGACGCGGGCAACACGATGTCGTTCCGCTTCGCCACCGTGTTCGGCGCCTCGCCGCGCATGCGGACGGACCTGCTGGTCAACGACTTCGTCCAACGCGCCCTGCGGGACGGCGCCGTCGTGCTCTACGAGGCCCATGCGAAGCGCAACTACCTGCACGTTCGCGATGCGGCCCGGGCATTCCTGCATGGAATGAAGAACTTCGAGACGATGGCCGGCGGGCCCTACAACGTCGGCCTCAGCGACGCCAACCTCTCGAAGGCGGAGCTTTGCGAGCGGATCAAGGTGCACGTCCCCCGCTTCACGTTTCTGGAAGCGCCGGTGGGCAAGGACCCCGACCAGCGCGACTACATCATCTCGAACGAGAAGGTCGAGAAGACCGGCTTCCAGACGAAGCATTCGCTCGACCACGGCATCCAGGAGCTCCTCCGCGTCTACCAGATTCTCCGCTCATCGCCTCACGGAAATGCCTGACGCGCTGAAGGAGCTCGACGTCCTGATCCTCGCGGGGGGCCAGGGGACGCGGCTTCAGTCGGTTCCCGGCGACGTGCCCAAGCCTCTGCGTCCGATCCACGGCCGGCCCTTCCTGTCGTACCTGGTCGACCAGGTCCGCGGGGCGGGCGCGCGACGGGTCATCCTTTCCCTCGGATACCGGCCCGACGTGTTCCGCGACTTCGCCGCAAAGGAGGGCGTGGAGATGTCCGTCGAGACGGCGCCGCTCGGGACAGGCGGCGGCCTCCGCATGGCGCTGCCCTTATTGCGGTCCGAGACGCTCCTCGCGATGAACGGCGACTCGTACGCGGCCGTCGACCTGGGTCTGCTCGCGGCGCTGCACCGCCGGCGGAGGGCGCGGGCGACGATGCTGCTGGTGGACGTGCCCGACGCCGCGCGATACGGACGGGTCGAGATCGAGGAGAACGGAGAGGTCCTGCGCTTCGCGGAAAAGGGCGAGCCGGGGCCGGGCCTGGTCAACGCCGGCGTCTACGTGCTTCAGCGCTCGGTGGTGGCGGAGATCCCGGAGGGCCGCGCGGTCTCCCTCGAGCGCGAGACCTTCCCGTCCCTGATCGGCACCCGCTTCTTCGGCGAGCCCGGGTCCTTCGCGTTCATGGACATCGGGACCCCCGAATCGTACGCTGCCTCCTCCGAATTCTTCCTGAGGACGAAGGGCCCATGATCATCAGCCGAACGCCGTTCCGCATCTCCTTCTTCGGCGGCGGGACCGACTACCCCGCGTGGTACCACGAGCACGGGGGCGCCGTCCTCGCGACCTCCATCAACAAGTACTGCTACATCTCCTGCCGGCACCTGCCCCCCTTCTTCGATTACAAGTCGCGCATCCTGTACTCGAAGATCGAGCTGGTGAAGTCGCCCGACGAGATTCAGCACCCCTCGGTCCGCGCGGCACTGCAGTACCTGAAGATCAACGACGGCATCGAGATCCACCACGACGGCGACCTCCCCGCGCGCACCGGCCTGGGGTCGAGCTCCACGTTCACGGTTGGCCTGCTCCACTCGCTGTACGCCCTCCGGAGCCGCATGGTGACCAAGATGCAGCTCGCGCGGGACGCGATCCACATCGAGCACGATGTGCTGAAGGAGAGCGTGGGCGCGCAGGACCAGGTCATCACCGCCCACGGCGGCCTGCACCGCATCGATTTCTCGCCCAACGACGACTTCAGCCTTTCGCCGATCGTCCTGCGCCGGGACCGGCTGGTGTCCTTCCAGAACCACTGCATGCTCGTGTTCACCGGCTTCACCCGCACGGCCTCGGAGATCGCCGCCGAGCAGATCCGCCGCACCGGGGAGAACAAGTCGGCGCTGCAGGAGATGTACAAGATGGTGTCGACCGCGACCGACATCCTGAAGGGCGACGGCGACATCGGCGACTTCGGCCGCCTCCTGCACGAGAACTGGCTGCTGAAGCGGTCGCTCAGCTCGCGCGTGTCGACGTCGGAGATCGACACGATCTACGAGGCGGGCCGCGAGGCGGGGGCGCTGGGGGGCAAGGTGCTGGGCGCGGGCGGCGGCGGCTTCTTCCTGTTCTTCGCCCGGCCCGAGGAGCAGGCCTCGATCCGCGCGAAGCTCGACAAGTTCCTGCACGTCCCGTTCCGCTTCGAGACTCTGGGAAGCCAGATCATCCACTACGAGCCGTTCGACCAGCAGGGTTAGGTCGCGGCGGCCGTCTCGAGCAGGCGCCGGCGCAGCTTGATCTTGAGGAGGCCCTGGAGGAAGTCGACGGCCGGCTCGCCGAACTTCCTGCGCACCAGGTCCAGGTACTGCGGATCCGACGTGTACTCGATGAACGCGCGGTCGCGGAACGCCAGCACCTCCGCGGGGCTCAGGTGCTTCGTCGACATGGGCAGCGCGTCCTCGGAGTATTGCCCGTAACCTTTCCAGGTCGCCGGCAGTCGAATTCCTTCCCTCTTCGCCTGCTCGTGCAGCTCCGTGCCCGGATAGGCCATCGCGGAGTAGAAGTTCGCGTACTCGAACTGGTACTTCTTCGCCATGTCGAAGGTCTTCTGCATCGTCTCACGGGTGTCCTCGGGCAGCCCGAAGATGAAGTTGCCGACGATGTTGATCCCGGCCTGCCGGGTCAGGTCGATGGCGCGGTCGATCACGGCCTGCGAGGAGCCTTTGTCGACGGCGTCGCGCACGCCGGCGTCGGCCGCCTCGATGCCGTAGGCGACCCAGTTGACCCCGGCCTTCTTCATCTTGCGGAGCAGCTCGGGGCTCTTGATGGTCTCGACGCGGCAGTACGCCCAGAAGTTCAGGTCGTAGCCGCGCGCGATGATCAGGTCGCAGAGCTTCTCGACGAGGTCCGGGCGGATCGTGAACACGTTATCGACGATGCGGATATTGGACACGCCGTACTGCTTCACCAGGAGGTCGATCTCCTCGACCACGTTCTCCGGCGTGCGCGCGCGGAAATTCGCCGTGCCGGCGACCGCGTTCACGTTGCAGAACGAGCAGGTATAGGGGCAGCCCAGGTTCGTGTAGAGGCTGGCATAGGGCTGGCGGCGGTCGAGCCGGTCGAAGCAGTGCCAGTGGTGCGCGCGGTAGCGGCTCATGGGGAGCAGGTCCCAGGCCGCGAACGGCAGCGAGTCGGGATTCTTGATCAGCGCCCGGCGGCCGCCCACGACGGGCTTGCCCCCGTCCATCCAGGACACGCCGGAGAGTTTCGACTCGGGATGCGGTTTCCCCGCCTTGAGGACCTTGAGCAGGTCGACGACCTGGTCGAAGGCCTCGCCCTGGCAGACGAAATCCGCGCCTTCCTCGAGCAGCATCTGCTCCGGAAACGCCGAGGGGACGACGCCTTCCAGCATCGTCGTGAGGCCCGGCGCGGTCTTCTTCAGCACCTTCAGCAGGTCGCTCGCGGCGCCCATCTTGGTCACGTCGCCCGAATTGAGCGAGTCGGTCGAGATGAGCGTCAGCCGGGCTCCGGCGGCCGCGATCCGGGCCGCCGTCTCCTCGGGCGACAGGTATTCCGCGTCCGCGTCGAGGACGCGGACGCGGTATCCCGCCTTGCGGACGTAGCCCGCCGTCAGCGCGGTCTGGAGCGGGGCGTTGATGCCCGCGTGCGTGTCAGCCAGGCTGCCGTACGCGTTGCGCCGGTTGTTGGGGAAGACCAGGAGGACGTCGAGTTCGTCGGCCACGTTGGGTCTATTTTACCACCCGCCGCTTGGGCAGGAAGATCTCCGCCACGATTTGGAACATATAAGCGGCCCCCCAGCGCCAGACCTGGAGCTTGCGTTCCCCGCCGATGCGGGCAGGCTCGTCCCCCGGGATATCGGCGCACTTCAGGCGGTAGCGGGCCGCCCGCGCCGACAGCAGCGGCTCCCAGCTGATCCGCGTGCCGAAGAGCTTCTCCGGCAGTTCGTGCGCCGTGTCCTCATAGAGGCCCAGCTCGTGGACCAGGCTCGTCCGGTAGGCCCGGTACATCACCATGACGTCCGTGAATTTGCCGCCGTGCAGCAGGTTCGTCACCGTCGTGAACATCCAGTTCCCGAAACCCGTGAGAAGATCGTCGTCGTCGCTCTTCGCCCCCCGGGCGTAGCGCGAGACGATGACCATGTCGTAGCCCTTCTTCATGATCTCGATGAGCGGTGGCAGACGGTCGACGACCGAGTTGCCGTCGGGGCTGAAGGTGATGACGATGTCGCCGCGGATGAGGGGCCAGACTTCCTTGTAGCCCTGCCGTATCCCCCGCTCCTTCTGGACGTAGACCTCGTAGCCCTGCTCCCGGGCGTACTCCGCGGTGCCGTCGGTGGACTGGCCGTCGAGGATGAGGATCTGGTCGACCCACTCGCGCTGGATCTCCGGCATGATGGCCTTCATGCCGACGATCTCGTTCAGCGTGGGGATGAGCAGCGTGAATTTCACCTTAGTTCATCATCGGCAATCCGTCAGGATTGCAACACCACGCGGTACATGATCCAGTCGTCGAGGGGCTTCGCCCCCAGCTTCCGGTAGAACCGGTGGGCCGGCGCGTTCCAGTCGAGGACCAGCCATTCCATTCGTCCGCAGCGCCCCCGCCGGGCGATCTTGCGCAGCTCGGCGAAGAAGCACACGCCGATGCCCCCGCGCCGCTGCTCGGGGAGCACGAAGATGTCCTCGAGGTAGAGGGTCGGCCGGGCGAGAAAGCTGCTGTAGGAATAGAGATAGATCGCGTAGCCGACCGCGAGGCCCTCCTCCTCCGCGATCAGGACGTGGATGCGGCGGCCGATGTCGGCGGTCAGACGCTTCGCCGCGGACGTCGTCAGCGGCTTCAGTTTCTCGTACCGGGCGAGCGCGCGGACCAGCGCCACCAGGTCCTTCGCGTCGCTCTTCCGGTAGGGGCGGACGATCATTCGCTCATCCTGAAGAGATCCGAGGACTGCCGGAATTCCTCCGCGACGCGCTCGCCGAACTTCTTCCGCAGCAGCTCGAGGACCGTCCGGGTGAACGGCTCGACGGGCGCCGGCCGCCCCGCCACTCCGATCCACAGCCGGTCGAACTTCGGCCCGTCGGCCACATAATACTGCTCGAAGTCACAGCCGCCCTGGCCGTACGGGATGGACCGGTCGACCCGCTTGACCTTGTCCAGCGCGGCGTTGAAGTCCCGCAGCTCCTCGGGCGTCAGCGTCGCCTTCTCCAGCGTGAAGTATCCCACCACGAGGCTGCCTTCCTTGTCCAGCCGGAAGAAGAAATCGCCCCGCTGGCAGGAGCGCCGCTCGAATCCGAAAACGTATTCCACCGCCGTCGCCCGCATCCTGGCCTTCTCCGGGATGCGGTCGCGCCAGTCCGGGATCGTCTTCGCGATCCAGGCTTCCGCTTTCGCGAGGCCCGGGGCGCGCTGCTCCGCCGTCTCCCAGGGCTTATAGCCGAAGTCGTCCTTCGCGACGCTCTTCAGGAACGTCCAGGCATCCTCGCGGGCGATCTGGCCGTAATCGATGCCGAACCAGACGGTGTCCGCCCGCAGCGCCTCGATGAGGACGGGCAGGCCCGCCGAGTCCCCGAAGGCATACAGGGTTCTCGCGGCCTGGGCGCGCACGTCGTAGACGCCGTCGGCCAGCAGGCCGCGGATGACGTCGGCCGACGACTTGTCCCCCAGCTTCTCGAGCGCCAGGATCGACGCCGCCCGGCAGCCCCAGAGCTTGTCGCCAAGGCCGGCGCGGAAGTCATCGAGCGAGCCGCGGTCGGCCGCGTCCGCCAGTGCCCGCATCGCCGTCGGCCGCCACAGGAAGTCCTTGTCGCGGACCAGCTCGCGCAGCAGCGCGGTCAGCCGCGCGTCCTTCAGATCGCCCAGGCCCTCGGTGAACGCGATCGACACCGCATTATGGCCGTTCTTCGCGACGAAGCGGAGGATCTCCTCCGCGACGGCGGCTCCGCCGCGGTCCTTCAGCTTCCGCATCGCCTGCACGTGGAACTGCGGCTTGTCCTTGGAATTGGCGTACTCGATCTCCTGGACCAGCTTGGCGGAGTCCTGCAGGAGGAACAGCAGCGCGAGGATCACTTCAGCACCTCCACGCCTTCCATCCAGTACAGGCCGAGCTGCCAGTCGCCGTCCCAGCGGTCGTCGACCTTGATCACGCCCTGGATCGTGACGGGGTCGCTCGAATAGTCGGCGGTCGTGCCGGGCTTGAGCTTCACCTCGATGTAATGGTTGATCTGCGGGCGCTTGCCGAAGCAGCAGCTCGACCGGTCCTTGACGAGCAGGAACGTCGTCAGGTTGCGCGCCTGGGACGTCGGGTTCATGAAGCCCGTCGCCTTCACCGTCCTCCCGTTCCAGCGCGCGACGTCGTCGGGCAGCTTCATCTTGTCCTTGTACTCGAAGGCGCCCAGCGACTGGAACGCGAGCGGTTCCGCCTCCGGCGGTTTCGAGCATCCGGACAACAGCAGGAGCAGCGCGAGCCGTTTCATCCGCATTCTATTCTACGAAGAAGGGCTCAGCCCGTCGGCGATGTCCGTGCGATAGGCCTGCAGCGCGGGGAGCAGCCCCGCCAGCGCGCCGAGCAGGAGGACCCCGCCCAGGACGGCGAACTCCTCGGGGGCGAGGGCGACCGCCGACATCGGAATGCCGGAGCGCGCCGACAGCGCGGCGCCCGCGACGGCGGTCAGAAGGTGGCCGAGCAGGAGCCCGCCGACGGCCCCCGCCGCGCAGAGGGCGAGCGATTCCATCAGGATGATGGCGAGCACGCTGCTTCGCCGGGCGCCGAGCGCCCGCAGGATCGCGATGGGCCGGCGCCTCTCGGACATCGAATTGTAGATCGCCACGAAGATGGAGACGCCCGCCATGACGACGACGAGCGAGGCGATCGCGAGGAACAGGAGCGGAATCCAGTCGAACTTTCCGAAGAACTCGGCCATCACCGCGGCGGGCGAGGCGGCCATGACGTCGGGCAGCTGGTTGAGGTCGTACTGGAGGCGGTCGGCCGAGCTGCCGCCCTTGGTCTTGACGATGACCGCCGAGATGCCCGAGGACTGGCGGTGGTCGCGGATCTCGTAGAAGCTGTCGAGGTTGATGAAGATCGCGCGGTCGTTGGGCGTCCCCGTCGGCGCCATGACCCCGACGACCGTCCACTTCTCCGCGTGGGCGTCGCCGGTCGCGTCGACGCCGTGCGAGGGCCGGAAGGTGTCGCCGATCCTGAGGCCGCTGCGCGCGCCGGCGACGGCTTCGAACGCCCCCTCGGCCTCCTTGCCCGCCATCGCCTGCTCGAGGCGGTCCGGGTCGAAGCGGAAACAGGCGCCGTCGACCGCGTAGTTGAACGCGGTGAAGAACTGCGGGGTGGTGCCGACGATGCGGGCGCCGCGGAAGGAGTCGCCGACCGAGATCGGGACGGCGGCGGCCACGGCCTTATGGGCTTCCAGCTCCCGGTACCGCGACCAGGGGATGTTCCCGGGCGAGGTTTCCATGTGATAGACGGTGTTGAGCACCAGCTGGAGGGCGCCGAGCCGCTTGGGGCCCACGACCAGCTCGTAGCCGAACGCGCTCTGGCGGAAGCCCTCCTGGGTCTGGGCCCGGAGCGCGAGCACGGCGATGACGATCGCGACGCCGATCGCGATCGACGCCGCGGTGAGCGTCGAGCTCAGCCGCCGCTGGCGGATGTTCTTAAGGACTATCTTCCAGAGAGACATGAGAGGTCCGTCACGTCCTTGAACGACTGCATCACCTGGGGCTGGTGGGTGACGCAGAGCAGCGTCGTCCCGTTCTCGCGGCAGACTTCCTTCAGAAGCCCGATGATGGACTCGCCGGTCTTCGGATCGAGGTTGCCGGTCGGCTCGTCGGCGAGGAGGATCTCGGGCTTGTTGGCGAGCGCGCGGGCGATGGCCACGCGCTGCTGCTGGCCGACGGAGAGGGTGTCGGGGTTCTGGCCACGCTTGTCCTTGAGGCCGACGCGGTCCAGCAGCGCATCGGCGCGGTCGGGGTCGACCTTGTCCGCGAAGAGCATTCCCAGGAGGACGTTCTCGAGGGCCGTGAAGCCCTGGAGGAGGTTGAAGGTCTGGAAGACGATGCCGATGCTGCGGGCGCGGAAGCGGTCGCGGTCGGCCTCGCCCAGGCGCGTGATCTCGGTGCCTGAGACGGTGATGGAGCCGGCGTCGGGGGCGAGGATGCCGCTGACGAGGTTGAGGAAGGTGGTTTTCCCGGATCCGCTGGCGCCGGTGATGATCCACTGGGCGCTCTTGGGAATGTCGAGTTTGTCGATGGAGATGACGGGCGTTCCGCGGAAGGACTTGCGGACCCCTTCCAGGACGATGCTCACGGGCCCATCCTAGCAGATGCCCCCGAACGACATCGTGTCATTTATGGACATCGGGAGTGGCACGGCGATTGCTGTATACTTCGGCAGCGATGCGGAAAAGCCTGACGTTCAGAATCCTCTTCGTCAGCATCTGGCTTGCGCTGGCCCCGCTCGGGTTCGTCGGCTGGTTCGTTCTGGGTCGCCTCGAGAAGCTGATCAACGAGGAGGTCAAGGTCCGCCACGAGCAGATGATCAACTCGGCGGACCGGCTGCTGCAGCAGCACCTCACGAAGGCGACGACGAAGCTCCGGTCGATCGGCCAGATGGTGAAGCCGGGCGAGGATCCCCAGAAGCAGACGCAGACCCTGAACGCGCTCCTGGAGCCGCCGGACATCTTCCTCGAAATCGGCGCCTGGTCCGTCGGCAAGGAGGCGGAGGTCATCACCCAGGCCCAGCAGCTGGACTACAACTCGGCTCAAAACGCGATCCGGCCCGGCAACCGGGCCTACAACCCCCGGGTCAAGCAGCTGGTTTCCACCTGGAGCAACGACGCTCCCATCCTGAAGGAAGCCGCGGCGGGAAACACCTTCATCGGCGACAGCCTGGAGACGGTCGGCTCGTTCACGGGCCTGCCGATCTCGGTCCCCGCCGGCAACGGGCTCGTGCTCACCGCCATCGTCGACTTCAAGCCGGTCTCCCAGCTTCTTCAAAACGTCACGCCGATGACGAAGACCCTCCTGCTCCACCTCCAGGACGCCTCGGGGAAGATCCTGGCCAATTCCAACGAAGGCGTCCATCACTGGCCTCCCGAAGCCGAGGTCCAGCCGACCGGCATGCCCTTCCCCGTCCTGGAGCACCGGAATAAATCCCTCTATCGCAATACCTGGGAGTTCGTGGTGCAGGAGTCCCGGGAAGAGGCCTTCGAGACGTACTATGCGGCGCGCAAGATGACCTTCCTCTGGCTGGGCATCGCCGTCGCGTTCGGCCTCTTTTTCGCGCTGGGGTTTTCCGCCGAAATTCGACACTCCATCCGAACCCTCGGCCGCACCGCGGAGCAGATCCGCGCGGGCGATCTCTCGGCCCGCGCCGGCCTCAAGGGCGACGACGAGTTCGCCCGGCTCGGCCGGGAATTCGATCGCATGGCCGCGTCGGTCCAGAAGCTCGACGAGATGAAAGGGGAGTTCGTCGCGCATGTCTCCCACGAGCTGCGCACGCCCCTGACGTCTGCCAAGATCACCCTCGCCAACGTCCAGGAGGGCATCGGCGGCAAGGAGTCCCTGGGCCGCGTCCAGGAGGACCTCGACCGCCTCATCCGCATGGTCAACGAGCTGCTCGACGTCGCCCGTATCGAGGCGGGCTTCCAGCTGGCGAAGCAGGCGAGCAACCTCGGCGGCCTGGTCCGCAGCGCCGCGGATTCCCTGCGGCCTCTGGCCAAGGTCCCGCTCACCGTCACCGGCAGCGGCGACACGATCGACCTCGACCCGGCCCGCGTCCAGCAGATCGTCGTCAATCTCGTCGATAATGCGCTCAAGTACGCGAAGAGCCGCGTCGACGTCGAGGTGAACGGCCGCGAGGTCCGCGTCCGCGACGACGGCCCGGGCGTCCCCGCCGAGCACCGCGAGCGCATCTTCGAGAAATTCAGCAAGGTCGAGACCGGGCCCAAGCCGCCGGGCGCCGGGCTCGGGCTCTCGATCGCCCGCAAACTCGCCCAGCTGCACGGCGGCAGCCTGATCTGCGACGGCAACACCTTCGTGCTGAGGTTCTGATGCCCCGAATTCTCGTGGTCGACGACGACGCGCACATCCGCCAGGCCCTCGTCGACCGCTTCGCCGCGCGGAAGTTCGACGTGGTCTCGGCCGGGTCCGGCCGCGAGGCCTTCTCCAGGATCTCGCGCGAGCATCCCGACGTCGTCCTCCTCGACCTGCAGTTGCCCGACGGCGACGGCCTCTGGGTGCTGAAGCAGCTGCGCGAGGAAGGCATCGAGGCGACGGTCGTCGTCATCACGGCCTTCGGCACCGTCGACCGGGCCGTCCTGGCGATGAAGGAAGGCGCCTACGACTTCATCCAGAAGCCGTTCGAGGCGGCGCTGGTCGAGGAGACGGTCCGGCGCGCGCTGGAGCGGACGTCGCTGCGGCGGACGGTGCGGGCGCAGTCGGCGGAGCCCCCGATCATCGGCCTCGCGGGCGCGGTCGAGCTGGCGAGGAAGGCGGCGAAGTCCGACGCGACGGTGCTGCTGCTCGGCGAAAGCGGCACGGGCAAGGAGGTCCTTGCGCGGTATATCCACCGTGCGGGGCCGTTCGTCCCCGTCAACGCGGCCGCGCTCGCGGAGACCCTGCTCGAGAGCGAGCTCTTCGGCCACGAGAAGGGCGCGTTCACCGGGGCGGCCGCGCGTCGCGCCGGAAAGTTCGAGCTCGCGCACGGCGGCACGATCTTCCTCGACGAGATCGGCGACATCTCCCCCGCCATGCAGGCCAAGCTGCTGCGCGTGCTCCAGGAGCGCGCGTTCGAACGGGTCGGCGGGACGGAGACGATCACCGTCGACGTCCGCGTCATCGCGGCGACGAACCGCGACCTGAAGAAGCTGGTGGCGGAGGGCCGGTTCCGGGAGGACCTGTACTACCGCCTGAATGTGATCTCGATCCTGCTCGCGCCGCTGCGGGAGCGGCGGGCGGACATCCGCCCGCTGGCCGAACATTTCCTGAAAGGGCTCCGGTCGTCGGCCCGGTTTTCCCCGGACGCGTTGTCGCTCCTCGAGCGCTACGACTGGCCGGGAAATGCCCGGGAGCTGCGGAATGCGGTCGAGCGCGCGGTCGCGCTGATCGACGGCGACGAGATCGGCCCCGGCGATCTGCCGTCGGAGCTGCTTCTGTCGGAGTCGCTGCCCGCGGACTCCTTCCACGGCCAGGTCGAGGAGTTCCGGCGCCGCCTGATCCGGGAGACCCTGGCCCGCTGCGGGGGCAATCAAACCCGCGCGGCCGAGGCCCTCAAGCTTCAGCGCACCTATCTCGCCCGCCTGATCCGCCAGCTCGGTATCTAGCCGGATACGCCCGCTGTATCCCTTCGGATACAGGATCAAAGTCACCCTCCCTCACCTCTTTTCTCGGAACCCCCTTCTTTTCGACCGCGTCGAAGGGGGGAATTTGAGGAGATCGCCATGAAACCGCTGATCGTGATGGCCCTTTTGGGCCTCTGTGCTTCGAACCTGTTCGCCCAGGACGGGCCCCCGCGCGGCAAAGTCGACGTGGTCTTCTGCGTCGACCGCTCCGGCAGCATGGAGCGCGTGATCGAGACCGCCAAGCGCAAGATCTGGACGATCGTGAACGAGGTCGCCCAGCAGAAGCCGACCCCGATCCTCCGCATCGGCCTCATCGGCTACGGTTCCGCCGACCAGGACATCAAGTTCTTCCCCCTCTCGACCGACCTCGACAAGGTCTACGAGAATCTGACCACGTTCCGCTGCGACATGGGCGGCGACGAGTGGGTCGGCTGGGCGCTGCTCCAGGCCGTCAACCGCATGGACTGGGCGACCGAGAAGAAGGCGCTCAAGATGATCTTCATGGTCGGCAATGAGACGGCCATGCAGGGCACCGAGGAGAACTTCTACACGAAGACCGCCCCCCAGGCCCTGAAGAAGAACATCACCGTCAACGCGATCTACTGCGGCAAGCCCGCGCCCGACGAGGAGAAGACCTGGCGCGAGCTGGCCGCCCTCTCCGACGGCCTCTACAGCCAGATCGACCTCTCCGGCGGCGAAGTCACGATCCAGACGCCGATGGACAAGCAGCTGGTCGAGCTCAACCAGAAGCTGAACGGCACCTACCTCGCGTTCGGCCACGAAGGGCTCGCCAAGAAGGACGCGCAGGCGGCCGCGGACCGGAAGACCGCCGAGGCCGGCGCCGCCCCCGCGGCCGCCGCCCGCGTCACGGCCAAGGCCAGCGGTGTCTACAACAATGCGACCTGGGACCTGGTCGACGCCGCGAAGGAGAAGGAATTCGACCTGAAGCGCGTGAAGACCGAGGAACTGCCCCCGGAGATGCAGAAGATGACGCCCGAGGAGCGCCAGGCGCACCTCGAGAAGAGGAGCAAGGAGCGCGAGACCCTGCAGAAGGAGATCACGAAGATCAGCACTGAGCGCGCCAGGTTCATTGACGGCGAGATGAAGAAGCGGAACCTGACGGCCGACCAGTCGTTCGACGAGGCCGTGCGCCGCACGATCCAGGAGCAGGCGGCGAAGCTCAATAAATAGCCTGGCACGCGGCTTGCAGTAGTTCCTCACGATGAGGAACCTGGCGACCTTGATGCTGCTGATCGGTGGATGCGCGAGCCTCCCCGATCAGCAGCTTTCTTTTTCGGCGCGGGAGTACCGGCAGTACGGGCGCCTCGACGACGTCGCGCGGGCGGCCCCCACGATGTGCGACGTGCCGGTCAACCGCCCCCGCGTCAGCGCCAGCCGCGACGAGGCCACGCATGGCCGAAAGCTGTACTACCTGTTCGCGAAGGACCGCAGCGCCTACCTGCACGCCCGCGATTTCGACCAGCCCGACGGCCAAGTGGTCGTCAAGGAGTCCTGGCTACGGGACGAGGCGGGCGCCAAGGGTCCGCTCTTCATGATGATGAAGGAACGCGGGGAGTGGACGTACGCGACCGCGTCGCCGGACGGCGCGACGATCGCCGCATCCGGCAAGCTCGCGTCGTGCATCGAGTGCCACGAGTCGGCGTCGACGCGCGACCGGATGTTCGGAGTGACTACTCGACGATGAAGCGGCCCTTGAGCGCGTCGAGCGTCTCCGGCGTCACCTTCACACCCGCACCCAGGTCGTAGACGTCCATCCCGAACTTCTTCAGGAACACGTCGTAGAGCTGGGTGAACTCCTCCCAGCCCAGGTCGTTGCACAGGCGCTGCGGCACCGAGATCCCGAGCGCCGCCGGGCTGCCGCCGTCGGCCGGGATCGGGAAGAGCTCGACGCGCTTGCGGATCGGCTTGATCTCCGCGTGGAGCACGGGCCAGTCGACGCCCTTGGGGGCCTCGGCCATCAGCGTGTAAGCCATCTAGGCCTCCCCTTCCGAGAAGAACAGGAGGCCCGCCACGGCAGGCGTGACCCGGTCCTTCACGCTCTTGCGGACGTCGGCCGGAACCTGCTGCTCGCGGTCGTCGAACCAGACCTCCTGCGTCCCGCCGGGAGGCATCTTGACGGCGAACCACTGGACGCGGCCCAGCGCGAAGCGGACCGAGCGGTCGGCGCGCTCCGGGGTCGAAAGGTTGTGGGCGAGGATGTGCGTCGCCGCATTCTTTTCCTCGTTCGCAAATTCGGCGGTTGCGCCGCCCCAGTCGAGGGACAACGGATCCATGGCAGTTCCTCCCTTCGGACTCGACCTATTATACTCCTCCGGATGGATCTTCGGGACCGCGTCGCCGGGACTCTGCTGGGCACCGCGCTGGGCGACGCCCTCGGCCTGCCCTGCGAGGGGATGTCCGCGGCGCGCATCGCCCGGCGCTTCGGCAGGGTCGACCGCTTCCATCTCCTCGGGCGCACGGGCTATGTCTCCGACGACACCGAGCAGTCGGCCCTGGTCGCCCAGAGCCTGGCGAAGTTCCCCGACGACGCCGACCGCTGCGCCCGCGCGTTCCGCCGCTCGCAGCTCGGCTGGTTCTGGCGTCTGCCCTGGGGCGTCGGCCTCGCGACCATCCGCTCCAGCTTCCGCATCCTGTTCGGCTTCCGCCGCAGCGGCGTCCGCTCCGCGGGCAACGGATCGGCGATGCGTGCGGCGGTGATCGGCGCGTTCCTGCCGGATCAGCCGATCAAGCGCCGCCGCTTCGCCGAGGAGCTGGCGAAGACCACGCACGTCGACGAGCGCGCGGTGCAGGGGGCGGTCTACGTCGCCGAACTCGCGGCCGCAGGGCCGGAGGAGGCGCGACGGCAGGTGACCGAGCCGGCGCTCTCCGCGGCGCTCGACCGCGCGGGCGACCTGGCCCGCCGCGGCGTGTCCACGGCCGACGCGGCCGCGTCGCTGAAGACCACGGGCTACGTCGTCCATACGGTGCCGTTCGCGCTCTTCTGCTACCTGCGCTTCGGCGGATCGCCGCTGCTGGCGCTTCAGGAGTGCATCGCCGCGGGCGGCGACACCGACTCGATCGCGGCCATCCTCGGCGGATGGCTGGGGGCGCGGCACGGCGAAACCGGTCTGCCCGCGCATCTGCTCGCGAAGCTGAACGACGGCCCGTTCGGGCCGGCGCATCTGCGCGCGCTGGCCGCGTCGCTCGCGTCCGGCGCGCCGCCGCCGCGCTACTCGTGGCCGCGCGCGCTGCTCCGCAACCTCGCCCTGTATCCCGTCGTGCTCGCGCACGGCTTCAGGAGATTGTTTCCGTAGCGTCGATTCGCCTACTCGAGTCCGTCTCGATTGTGTATTGATATAGGACCGGACTGGCCCTGGATCGAGGGGTGGGAGCAGAATTCGCATGAAGCTTCTCCTCCCGATTCTCCTGTCGCTCCAGACGATCACCCCCGCCGACGACCTTGAGAAAGTCCGCGATCCGTCCGCGGCAAAAAAGCCACCGTCGTTCTGAAGGGCGGCACGTACTTCCTCCCGCAGCCGCTGGTCTTCAAGGCCGAGGACTCCGACACGACCTGGCAGGCGGCGCCCGGCGAGACCGTCGTCCTCAGCGGCGGACGCGCCATCACCGGATGGAAGAAAGGCGACGGCGTCTGGACCGCCCAGGCCCCCGACGGCCTCCGCTTCAACCAGCTCTTCATCGACGGGAAGCGCCGCGTGCGCGCGCGGACGCCGAACGCCGGCGAGTTCTACCGCGTCGACGGCGCCCTGACCGAGGACAAACCCACGAAACTGAAGTTCAAGGAGGGCGACCTCAAGGCCGACTGGGCCGAGCGCGGCGACGTCGAGGTCATCGCGCTCCAGAAGTGGGCGGAGATCCGCATGCCGATCACGGCCCTCAACGCGGCCGCACGCGTCGCGACGCTCAGCGGCGACTGTCCCAAGTGGATCATCGAGGATCAGGCGCGCTACTGGCTCGAGAACGCGCTGGAGCTCGTCGACGCGCCCGGCGAGTGGTTCCTCGACCGGAAGTCGGGCGTGATCACCTATAAGCCGCGGGCGGGCGAGGACCCGGACAAGATCGGTGCGATCGTGCCGGCCATGGACCACCTCGTCCGCATCGAGGGCGCCCGCAACCTGCGCGTCCAGGGGATCGCCTTCAGCCACGCGGACTGGTCGATCGGTCCCAAGGGCTACTCCGACAGCCAAGCGGCCATCGATTACCGGGGCGCGGTGCGGGCCCAGGGCGCGGTCGGCTGCTCGTTCGAGAACTGCATCGTCTCGCACGTCGGCGGCTACAGCATCGACTTCTCCAAGGGTTGCAGGGAGAACCGCATCGACCGCTGCGAGGTGACGGACATCGGCGCGGGCGGCATCCGCATCGGCGAGACGGCGATCCGGAAGGACGACGCGGACAAGACGCTGGGCAACATCGTGACCGACAACCCTATCCACGACATCGGCCTCGTCTTCCCCGCCGGCGTCGCGGTCTGGGTCGGCCATAGCGCGAAGAATCTCCTCGCGCACAACCACATCCACGACACCTGCTACTCGGCGTTCTCGATCGGGTGGTCGTGGGGCTACGGACCGAGCGGCGCGCAGGAGAACGTCATCGAGCAGAACCTCGTCCACGACATCGGCCGCAACATGCTCGCCGACATGGGCGGGGTCTACACGCTCGGCACCTGCACGGGAACGGTGATCTGGAACAACGTGTTCCACGACATCTGGTCGTCCACGTACGGCGGCTGGGCGATCTACTTCGACGAGGGGTCGACGGGCGTGGTCGCGGAGAACAACCTCGCGTACCGCTGCAAGTCGAACGGGTTCCACCAGCATTACGGCAGGGAGAACACGCTATCGTCTACTGGACCGAGGGCAAGCTGCACTCCGGCAACTGGGACGGCAACCGGTTCCGCTGGGAGAAGAACCTGTTCTGGAATCCCGCCGGCACGAAAGGGCTGCCGGAGAAGTGGAAGGAGCAGGGGCTGGACAAGGAGTCGGTGATCGCGGACCCGCTCTTCGTCGACCCGGACAAGGGCGACTTCACGCTGAAGCCCGACTCGCCGGCGCTCAAGATGGGCTTCCAGCCGATCGACGTGTCGAAAGTCGGCCCGCGTCCGCGCTGAACCTCAGTTCAACAGCGGCGAGTGGCAGCGATGCTGACGCTGGGCCAGCTCATCCTCGGCTTCGCGGCGCAGGGCCCGGAGCATGTTGCGCGCCACCCGCGGCGAGCCGAAGAACATGTTCACCTCGGCCCCGCACATGCAGGCCACCGGGTAGCGGTCCTTGAGGGGATCCGTCTCGCGGATGATCAGCGAGACCTTGTCGTCGCATTCCGCGCACTTGAAGATCAGGCAGAGGGCTCCGTCCATGACGCGGCGCCCCACGAGCTCAAACGGCATGTTCGCCATATCCCACCCTCCAGCTGCTGTTCCCGGAGGATGTATCGGCCGCAGGGGGGACCTTACTTGAGCGCGGGCAGGAACAGCGTGGCGCCGCCGAAGTAAACCAGCAGCGTCGAGAAGTCCGCGAGCGCCAGCACCAGCGGACCGCTCGCGATCGACGGATTGACCTTGAACCGCTTCATCAGCCCCGGAATCACCACCGCCAGGAAGGCCGCCCAGGCGACCGAGATCAGCACCGCCCCGCCGATCAGCAGGCCCAGCCGCGGATTCCCGTGCCACAGCATCGAGGTCGCCGACACCACCACCCCCGAATACACCGCCGCCAGGACCCCGACGATCACCTCCTTCGTCAGGAAGGCCGTCATCTGCTCGGGCCCCTCCGTCCCCTCCGCAAAGGTCGCCAGCACGACCGACGTCGTCTGCGCGCCGATGCTCTCTCCCAGGGCCAGGACGATCGGCATGAACACCCCCAGCACCACGATCGCCTCCAGCGTGTGCTGGAATAGTCCCGCGATGAAGGCGCATCCCAGCCCGCCCACGATCGTCACCGTGATCCAGGGCAGCCGGTCGCGCACCGCCACCATCGTCTGCTTCAGACGCTCCTTCGGGTCCACGCCCGTAATTCCTCGCAGCACCTGCTCGTGCCCCTGCTGCTGCGCATCCTTCATCGCCGTCAGCGTCACGATCCCGACCAGGCGCTCCTTGTCATCCACCACCGGCAGCGAGACGAAGTGGTACTGCTGGAACATCGCCGCGATCTCTGCGAGCGACGCCGACGTCTTCAGCCGCGTCACCGCCTTCACCATGATCGAGTGGACCGAGTCCTGCGGCCGCGCCATCAGCAGCGCGCGCAGCGGCGCCACCCCGGCCAGCCGGCCGCCGGCGTCCACGATATAGATATACGAGGGCGTGTCCGCCCGGCCGCTGCTGCGGATGATCTGCAGCGCGCGGTCGACCGTGACCACGTCCGGCACGCTCAGATACCTGGTCGTCATCAGGCCGCCCGCCGTGTCCCGCTCGAACGTCATCAGCTTCAGCACGTCCGTGCGCAGGGCGTCGTCGACCGCGGCCAGGATGCGGTCGGCCTGCTCGGCCGGGAGGCGCAGGACGATATCGGCCAGGGCGTCGGGCGGCATCTGGCGGAGCGCCGCGCTGATCGAGGCCGGGTCGATCCCGAGCAGCAGCTCGCCCAGGCTGGCGCTGTCGCAGTCGGCGAGGATCGATGCCACCAGCGGCGGCGGCGCCTGGGAAAGGATGGCCTTCTGCTCCTCGAGGTCGAGCTGGAGGAAGAGCTCGGCGCGGCGGACGGGCGACAGCGCGCGGAACTGCTCGAGGATTTCGGCCACGCGGCCGCCCTTCACCGCGCCTCGCACTTTGCTGGCGGAGAGGTCCGGAACGGCTGCGACGTCCTTTTCGTCCGGCATGCGACAGTAAATTTCTACCCGCGACTGCAGAGGTGAATCAAGGCGGAAGCGGAATTCAGCGGGAAATACCGGAGAAAGTTTGGCATGATGGCGGCCATGCAACCGGCTCCTGCGCCGGGAGCCGCGGCGTCCATGTCCGCGGGCCCCCGACCCGGGCGAAGGCCCGAAGTGCTCGCACCCGCGGGCGACATGGACTGCGTCCGCGCGGCCGTCGAGAACGGAGCCGACGCCGTCTACTTCGGCATCCAGAAGTGGAACGCGCGCGCCCGCGCGGCGAGCTTCCCCCTCGAGGAACTCCCGGACCTTTTCGCCTTCCTCCGCCTCCGCGGCGTAAGGGGCTACGTCACCTTCAACACGCTGATCTTCTCGAACGAGCTGGACGAGGCCCAGCGCACCCTCGAGAGGATCGTCGCGGCCGGCCCGGACGCGTTCATCGTCCAGGACCTCGGCGTCGCGCGCCTCCTCCACGAGATGGCGCCCGGCGTGCCGCTGCATGCGTCGACGCAGACGACCACGACCGCGCCCGAGCAGATGGAGCTCCTGCAGGAGCTGGGCTTCTCCCGCGTCGTGCTCGCCCGCGAGCTCTCGATCCCCGAGATCCGCAGGATCAAGGAGGCCTCCGACATCGAGCTGGAGGTCTTCGCCCACGGCGCCTTATGCATCGCCTACTCCGGCCAGTGCCTGACCAGCGAGGCGCTCGGCGGCCGCTCCGCCAACCGCGGCGCCTGCGCCCAGGCCTGCCGGCTGCCCTACGAGCTGATCGTCGACGGCGAAAAGCGCGAGCTCGGCGACCAGAAGTACCTGATCTCGCCCCAGGATCTCGCCGCCTACGAGCTCGTCCCGGATCTGATGGGCCTGGTCTCCTGCCTCAAGATCGAAGGCCGGCTCAAGACACCGGAGTACGTCGCCGCCACGACCAGGGCGTACCGGAAGGCCGTCGACGACGCCGCGGCGAGGTTCTCACGCGACGAGGTCCTCACCCTGCAGCAGGTCTTCTCCCGCGGCCTCACCCCCGGCTTCCTCGCCGGCATCAATCACCAGACCCTCGTGCCGGGCCTCTCCCCCAAGAAGCGCGGGGTCTATATGGGGCGCGTCGGCGGCGTCCGCGGCACGCGCGTGACCCTGACCCTCGAGGCCCCCCTCAAGCCCGGCGACGGCATCGTCTACGACTACGGCCATCCGGAGGAGGACGAGCCCGGCGGCCGCGTCAGCGCGATCTGGCGCCGCGGCGTCCGTGTCGACGTCGCCGATCAGCCCGACCCCGTCGAGATCGAAATCTGGGAATGCCCGGCGCCGCAGGTCGGGTGGAAGATCTGGAAGACCAGCGATCCCGCGATGTATCGGGCTCTGCGGGCCACCTTCGAGAAGACGACGGGGACGCGGGTGCCGGTCGACGCGGTCGTCGACGATGGTCATGGGCAGCTGCGGATCGTCTTCAGCGACGGCGTCCATCGGGTGAAGGGTGAGACGGGACCGCTGCAGGTCGCGCAGAAGCGGCCGCTGACGGCCGACTATCTGCGACAGCAGCTCGGCCGGATGGGCAATACGCCCTTCGAGCTTCGGAATCTGGATGTCCGGCTCGGGAACGTGATGGTCCCCGTCAGCCAGCTGAACGACCTGCGCCGGAAGCTTTGCGAGGATCTGGAAAAGGTCCGCCGCTCGAACCCGGGGTACGAGATCCGGCCGGGAGCGCTGGAGCGCCTGAGGACGACGCCTGCTAAAACGCCCGGCTCGCCACAGCTCGTTGCCCTTTGCCGCACGATCGACCAGGTCCATGCTGCGCTCCAGGAAGGCGTCGCGGCGGTTGAATGCGACTTCGAGGATATCCGGAAGTACCGGGACGCGGTCCCGCTGGCGCGGGCGAAGGGGATGCCGATCTTCCTCGCGCCGCCCCGGATTCATAAGCCGGGGGAGCTGGGAATTCTGAGAAACGTGCTGGGCGCCGGTCCCGACGGAATCCTGGTCCGCTCGACCGCCCACTTGTCCTTTTACCGGAAGGAAGCTCCCGGCCTGCTGCTCCTGGGGGACTTCTCGCTCAACACCGCCAACGAACTGACGACCGATCTCTATCTCTCCAAAGGACTTGCGCGATTCGTCCCGAGCTACGACCTGAACTGGGAGCAGTTTCAGGCGCTGATGGGCCGCGTCGATCCGGGCCGGGCCGAGGTGGTCATCCATCAGCATATGCCCATGTTCCACAACGAGCATTGCGTTTTCGCGGCGCTGCTGTCGAAGGGCAAGGATGCGACCGACTGCGGGCGCCCCTGTGACCGTCATCAGCTGACCCTGAAGGACTGGGCGGGTCATGAGCACCCGGTTAAAGTGGATGTGGGGTGTCGAAATACTGTCTACAACGCTATTCCTCAGAGTGCCTCCCAGTATGTGCGTCAGATGGTCGATCTGGGGGTGGGCTGGTTCCGGGTGGAACTGCTTCAGGAGGGCGCGGCAGAGGCCCGCCGGCACCTCGCCGCCTATAGGGAGGTGCTGGGAGGCCGGGGCGATGGGGAGCGCCTGTGGAGGGAGCTGCGGGCGTCGAATATCCTCGGGGTCACCCGGGGGCCCCTGGGCCGGGGCGAGGCATAAGTTCAAAAAACTTTTGTATAAAATCGCTCCATTTCGATCACTTCATGGCGAAATTGGACTCCACCCGGTACACTGTGAGAAATTAGTGAACGGCCGTGGCGTTATACCTAACTGGGTATCGATAAGGAGACCGCATGAAGCCCGAGATCGGCCTGATGGACAAGAACCGGGACGCCGTGGTCAAAATCCTGAACACCACCCTCGCCGATGAGATGGTGCTCGTCACCAAGACGCGCAACTATCACTGGAACGTGATGGGGGCGCAGTTCAACGACCTCCACAAGTTCTTCGACGCCCAGTACGAGGAGCTCAGCGAGATCCTGGACGAGGTCGCGGAGCGCGTCCGCGCCCTCGGCGGCCAGGCCATGGGCACGATGGGCGAGTTCCAGAAACAGGCGCGCCTGAAGGAGCACCCCGGCCAGCATCCCGGGTCCAAGTCGATGCTCTCGAATCTCCTCAACGATCACGAGGCCATCATCCGGACGATGCGCGCGGACCTCGCCATCAGCCAGGACACGCACGGCGACGCGGGCACGGCCGACATGCTCACGGGTCTGATGAAGCAGCACGAGAAGATGGCGTGGATGCTCCGGTCGTTCCTGGAGTAGGAAAACACAGGGACACCAAAGACACCAGGAAGAAGAGGGACCTGCCGGGGCCCTTTTTTTATCCCCCCCCCTCCAAAAGCATCCTGGATCTTTTCGGGGGGGCTCAGGGAAGGGGGCGCTGGAGGCCGTGACGCCCGGCGGCGGCATTGGCGGAATCGTAGCCCGCATCGGCGTGTCGGATGATCCCCATGCCCGGGTCCGTCGTCAGGACCCGTTCCAGGCGCGCAGCCGCGTCGTCCGTCCCGTCCGCCACCACCACCATCCCGGCGTGGATCGACAGGCCGATGCCGACGCCCCCGCCGTGGTGGACTGAAACCCAGCCCGCGCCCCCCACCGCATTGAGCAGCGCATTCAGGATCGGCCAGTCGGCGATCGCATCGCTCCCGTCCTTCATCTTCTCGGTCTCGCGGTTCGGCGATGCGACCGAGCCCGCGTCGAGGTGGTCGCGCCCGATGACGATCGGGGCTTTCAGCTCCCCGGAGCGGACCATGTCGTTGAAGAGCTTGCCGATCCTCGCCCGCTCCCCGTAGCGGAGCCAGCAGATCCGGGCCGGGAGTCCCTGGAACTTGACCTTGTCGCGCGCCTTCGCGAGCCAGCGCTGCAGCGGCAGGTTGTCGGGCAGCGCGCGCACGACGGCCCGGTCGGTCGCGTCGATGTCCGCAGGATCCCCCGACAGCGCGACCCAGCGGAAGGGCCCGCTGCCCTCGCAAAAGAGCGGACGGATATATTCGGGCACGAAGCCCGGGATGTCGAAGGCGTCCGCGACGCCGTTCTGCTTTGCCTCCCCGCGGATGTTGTTGCCGTAATCGAAGACGACTGAGCCCCGGCGGCGGAACTCCAGCATCGCGCGGACGTGCAGCGCCACCGTCGCCCCGGAGCGCCGCTGGTATTCCGCGGCATCCTGCTTCCGGAGTTCGAGGGCCGCGTCGACCGTCATCCCGTGCGGAAGATAGCCGTTCAGCATGTCGTGGGCCGACGTCTGGTCGGTCACGATGTCGGGCTTGAAGCCGCGATGCGCCAGCTCGGGAAGGAAATCGCCGGCGTTCCCGACGAGGCCCACCGAGACGGCCTGCTTCGCCGCCGCGGCCAGTTGGACCCGGTCGATCGCGTCGTCGAGATCTTCCGCCAGCACGTCCAGGTATCCGGTCTCGAGGCGCCGCTGCAGGCGGGACTCCTGCGCTTCGACGATCAGGCAGGCCGCCCCGGCCATCGTTGCCGCCAGGGGCTGGGCCCCTCCCATTCCGCCGGCCCCGGCGGTCAGGACGATCCGGCCCTCCAGCGAGCCCCCGAAATGCCGCTTCGCGCACGAGGACAACGTCTCGTAGGTCCCCTGAAGGATTCCCTGCGAGCCGATATAGATCCAGCTGCCGGCGGTCATCTGGCCGTACATGGTCAGGCCGAGGGCCTCGAGCCGCCGGAACTCGTCCCACGTCGCCCAGCGCGGGACGAGCATCGAATTGCTGATGAGGATCCGCGGAGCCTGCTCGTGGGTGCGGAAGACCGCGACGGGTTTGCCCGACTGGACGACCAGGGTCTCGTCGTTCTCGAGCGCCTTGAGGGACTTCACGATCGCGTCGAAGCAGTCCCAGTTGCGCGCCGCCTTGCCGGAGCCGCCGTAGACGACGAGATCCTCCGGGCGCTCCGCGACTTCCGGGTCGAGGTTGTTCATCAGCATCCGGAGGGCGGCCTCCTGGATCCAGCCCTTGCACTCGCGGGTGCTCCCCCGCGCCGCCCGGATCGTCCTCATTCCCAGGACCCCTTCCAGCGGCCGGCCATCTCGACCAGGGCGTTCATCAGGACGAGCGCCGCCAGCCGCGACGTCCGGCCGTCGAGGTCAACCGTCGGATTGACCTCGCTGAATTCGATCAGCCGGGTCCGCGAGTCGCGGCCCGCCAGGACACCGATGCGGCAGATCTGCTCCGCGGTCAGCCCGACCGGCGACGGGGCGCTGACGCCCGGCGCGTCGGAGGCCCGGACGGAGTCGAGGTCGAAGCCCCAGAAGACCGCCTTCACCTGCGTCGCGGAGAGCGGTCCGCGGAAGACTTCGTCGATTCCCCGCTCCTGGATCTCCGCGAGCGTATGCATCGAGATCCGCCGCTCTCTCGCGTACTCGAGATATGTCGGCGAGTTGGCCAGCGGCTGGATCCCGACCTCGTGGAACAGCTCGGGCGCCAGGTGCTTCTCCTCGAGCAGCTGCCGGTACGGCGTGCCGCTGTTGGGCGGCTCGTCGGCCCGGACGTCGAGGTGCGCGTCGATGTTGAAGGCGAGGACCCGGCCGAACTGCTTCGCCGCGGCCTTGCAGTCGGGATACGCGATGTCGTTCCCCCCGCCGAGGGAGATCACGATCTTGCCCTCCTTCAGGAGCGCCCGGACCACTTCGTACTGAAGGTTGTGCGTTGCCTCCAGCGTCGGCTTGAGGAGCAGGTCGCCCAGGTCGAAGAGCCGGATCGACTCCAGCGGGGCGGGCCGGGACATCCGGTAGAAGGCGCGGCGGATCTCCGTCGGGGCGAGCTTCGCGCCCACGCGGCCCCGGTTCCTCGCGACGCCCTCGTCCTGCGGACAGCCGAGGATCACGACCTGGCAGCGGGCGAACTGCTCGCGCCAGCGGACGATCGACTCCCCCATCCGGACGTCGTTCGGATCGTTCCGCGAATAGAACAGGCCCTCGTCGGGCCGGTTGGTCGACGAGAAGAGGTCTATTGCTGCCATGCGAGCTGTCCCCCGATGATGACCGTGCGGACGTGGTTGACCCCAAAATAGTACGGCAGCATCCGATAGTCGGGCAGGTCGAGGAGGACCAGGTCCGCCCGCGAGCCCGGCTCGATCGTGCCGACCCTGTCGAGCCCCAGCGCGTACGCGCCGTTGACGGTCGCCGCGTTCAGCGCCTCGGCCGGCGTCAGCCCCATCTGCATGCAGGCCAGGCCGATCATCAGCGGCATCGACGGGCTGGGACAGGAGCCCGGGTTGAAGTTGCTCGCGATCGCGACGATCGCGCCGGCCCGGATCAGTTTTCGCGCAGG
>Ga0137410_10000216_pt1 | contig 40770 bp, 46 predicted proteins | sample CZODoug1_16funga_FD_108878 | JGI IMG/M metagenome (GOLD analysis project Ga0137410, IMG submission 108878) | Vadose zone soil fungal communities from Angelo Coast Range Reserve, California, USA - CZODoug1_16fungal (Illumina Assembly) | ecosystem: Environmental > Terrestrial > Soil > Vadose zone... | reverse complement strand
TATACGACGCCCGGCCGGCAGATTGTAACAACTTGTTTCTGCACCCTTCCGGGCAATGCCCGGTTACGCTCGCGCTGCGCCCGGGTTGCGGGCCGGGTTACGATACGCCGATGACCGAGCCCAGGACAAGAATTCTCGTTGTCGACGACGATCTGCGCCTGCGCGACCTGCTCCAGCGCTATCTCGGCGAGCAGGGCTTCGGCGTGCACACCGTATCCGACGCGGCGGGAATGGACAAGCTGCTCGGACGCGAGCGCGTCGACCTGCTGGTGCTCGACCTGATGCTTCCCGGCGAAGACGGCCTGTCGATCTGCCGGCGCCTGCGCGGCGGAAAGAACACCGTTCCCATCATCATGCTGACCGCCAAAGGCGAGGACGTCGACCGCATCGTCGGGCTGGAGATGGGCGCGGACGACTACCTGCCCAAGCCGTTCAACCCGCGCGAGCTGGTGGCGCGCATCAACGCGGTGCTGAGGCGCCGCGCGGCGCCACTGCCGCCGGGCGCACCGGCGGTCGAACCCGAGAGGGTCAGCTTCGGCAACATGACGGTGAACCTCGCCACGCGCACGCTCGACCGCGAGGACCAGTCGATCTCGCTCACCACGGGCGAGTTCGCCCTGCTCAAAGTCCTGGTCACGAACCCGAGAACACCTCTGTCGCGCGACAAGCTGATGGAGCTCGCGCGCGGTCGTGAGTACGAAGTCTTCGACCGCTCGATCGACGTCCAGGTTTCCCGGCTGCGCAAGCTCGTCGAGAAAGATCCCGGGCACCCCGCCTACATCCAGACCGTGTGGGGCTTCGGCTACGTGTTCGTGCCCGACGGCGCGCCGCAGTGAACTTGAGGTTGTGGCCGCGCTCACTGCTGTGGCGCACGTTTCTGCTCCTCGCCGCTCTGGTGGTGGCGACCACGGTCGGCTGGTTCCAGATCTTCCGCGCGTACGAGGTCGAGCCTCGCGCCCGCCAGATCTCGCAGAACCTGGTCAGCATCGTCAACCTGACCCGCTCGGCGCTCGTCAACTCCCAACCGGAGCTGCGCCGCGAGCTGCTGTCCGACCTCGCCGAGCGCGAAGGCATCCAGGTCTATCCGTCCGAGCCGGGGGAGCACGTAGCGCCTCCCGCCGATGAGGCAGTGCTGAACCTGGTCCGCGAGCTGGTGCGGCGCCAGCTCGGCGAGGGCACGCGCTTCGCGAGCGAGCGCGACGGCAAGCCCGGATTGTGGCTGAGCTTCGACATCGACGACGACGAATACTGGCTGCGCATTCCGCGCGGGCGCGTCGAGCGCCAGATCGCGCTGCGCTGGCTGGGTTGGGGCGCGCTCGCGCTGGCGCTGTCCCTGCTCGCGGCGTACTTCCTGGTCTCCCGCCTCAGCCGCCCGCTGCGCGCGCTCGCCGCATCCGCGGAGGAGATCGGCAAGGGCAAGACCCCCGAGCCGGTGTCCGAATCCGGGCCGGAGGAAATTCGAACGCTGTCTCGCGCTTTCAACCAGATGTCGACCGATCTCGCGCGCCTGGACGCGGACCGGGCGCTGATACTCGCTGGCGTCTCGCACGACCTGCGCACGCCGCTGTCGCGGCTGCGCCTGGGCCTGGAGATGAGCGGCGCCGATCCTCAGCTCAAGGACGGCATGACCGCGGACATCGAGGAGATGGACCGCATCATCAACCAGTTTCTCGATTTCGCGAGGACCGACGGCGGCGAAGCCCCGCAGCACGCCGATCTGTCCGCGATTGCCGCCGAAGTCGCCGAGCACTACCGGCGCCACGGGCGCCCGGTGGCGGCCGAGCTCGAGAGCGTCCCGCGGCTTCCCCTTCAGACCATGGCGATGCGCAGAGTCGTGCTCAACCTCGTCGACAACGCGCTGCGCTACGGGGAGAAGGACGTCGGTATCGCGGTGCGCGCCGACGGCACCAGTGTGGTGCTCGAGGTCGCCGACCGCGGTCCCGGCATTCCCCCTTCCGAGGTCGAGCGCCTGAAGCGACCCTTCACGAGGCTCGAAGCGGCGCGCAGCGACAAGGGCGGCGCCGGCCTTGGCCTCGCCATCGTCGAGCGCGTGGTGCGCGCGCACCGCGGCAACCTCGAGCTGCGCCCCCGGCCGGGAGGCGGCCTGCTCGCCGAGATCCGGCTCCCCCTGGGGTGAAATCCGCCGCCGCGGGCGGTCTCGGGTACACTTCGCACCCTGAGGGGGTGTCACGATGAAGAGACTACTGGCGGTTCTGTGCCTCGGCGTCGCGCCCGCGGCGCTCGCGCAGACCTGCCCTGAGAAGAACCTGCTCTATTGGCAGGCCTTTCCCGCGGGAGGCGAGTCGGATATTTCCGCGCGGCATCAGCAGGTCGTGCTGAAGAAGAAATGCCCCGCGATCGAGACCATCGTCCAGTACAAGCCCGGAGTCGGCGGCGCAGTGATGTGGAACCAGATGAATTCGCTGCCAACCGACGGCCTCAACATCGTCGGCATCAACCTGCCGCACATCGTGCTCGCGCCTTTCGAGGGCCAAGTGCAGTACAAGACCGAGGACATCACGCCGACCTACTGGTTTCACTACACGCCGGACGCGCTCGTCGTGCCGGAGTCCAGTCCGTACAAGTCCTTCCAGGATTTCGTCAAGGCGGCGAAAGCCGAGCCCGGCAAGCTGACGCTCGGCGGCTCGGGCCTCAACTCGGCAAATCACGCGGCGCACGAGCGCCTCGATTCCGAGTTCGGCATCAAGACGCTTTACGTGCCGTACAAGGGTACAGGCGACATGACCGTCGCCATCGCGGGCGGCCACATCACGGGTGCGATGGGTTACAGCGCGCTCGCGATCAACAACAAGGGCAAGATGCGCGCGCTCGCCGTGGCGATGGAGAAGCGTCACCCGCTGCTGCCGGATACGCCGACGTTCAAGGAGCTGGGAGTCAACTGGGTGGACGGCGCCTTTCGCGGCATCGGCATGCCCAAGTCCACGCCTCCCGCGCTGCGCAAGCGCATGTCCGATCTCTGGGCCACGCTGAACGCCGACCCCGAGATGAAGGAGCTCGCCGCCCGGAGCGGCTTCGAGCTGGTCAACGTCGGTGTCGACCAGATGGATACCTTCATGGCCGAGCGCATCAAGGTCTACACCGAGGTGGCCAAGCGCATGGGCCTCGCCAAGTGACGGAGTGCCGGATTCGGTGGGGCATCCTGTGCCAGAATGTGAGGGTCGCCGACTGCTGGGGGACGGTCATAATCGAGAAGAACAGTTAGAACAAGGAGCAAGGGAGATCCACGCATGAATCCGTTGCGCGTATCCCTGTTGCACGGAACCGTTCTTGCCCTCGCGGCAATCTGCGGCCTGCAGTGCGCGAAGGATGCGCAGGCCCAGGTCGCCAGTCCTCCTCCCGGCAAGGCCCTGGTCGTTCTCTACCGCGCCGACAGGCAGCCGGTCGCCGGCAGGGTCCCGGTCATCGCGAACGCCGACCGCCTCGGCGAAGTAAGCAACGGCGAGTTCGTCAATGCGGTGGTCAACCCGGGCCGCACGTTCCTCCGCGCCGGCGATCGGATCCTGACCACGCTATCGCTCCAGGCCTCGGCCGGCCAGACCTATTACGTCCTGATCGAAGCCGTCCCCGGCCAGTCACCGCTGCGCGTGGAAATGCGCGAAATGACGCAGGGCGCGGCACGCAGCGCGCTGTCGCAAAGCCGCGCAGCGGCTCCCGCGGCGGTCGCCAGGGCTGGAGCGGTCGCGGCAGCGGCGCCGGCCCCTGCGCCACGCGCGCCGGCCGCGGCGCCGGCCCCCTTGGCCGCCACGCCTGCGGCGAGCCCGCCACCGCGTCCCGCTCCGGCACCCGCACCTGCGCCGCAGCGCCAGGCGCAGGCGAGCCCGCCGCCCAGGGCGCCTCCGCCGCGCGAGCGCCCGCGCGAGCCCACCGAGGACAACGGAGCGGAGTGGCGGTTCGCCGTGATCGCAAAGACCGGCGTCTTCAAGCTCGGCTCGACCAGTCAGAGCGTGACCGGTGGGAGCCTTACCTACGACAAGAGCGCCAAGCCCGTGGCAGCGGTCGAAGCGGAGCTTCGGCACCGCGACGGCTATGCGCTCGGCGCCGAGGTCTTCTACTACAAAAACGCCTTTTCGCTCGATACCACGACGCTCAAGGGCGACCAGACGGTCATATCCGGGACCTTGAACGCCAAGTACTACTTCGCAGCTACGAGCTGGCTGTATCCCTTCCTGGGGGTGGGACTCGGCTACGCCGGGGCCAGCTACGGCGGCGATTTCACCGGGACGGCGAGCAGCTTCGCGTTCCAGGGCATGGCGGGCGCAGACATCCGGTTCAGCGACAGCGTCGGCCTGTACCTCGAATTCAAGTTGCTCAACGCCCCGGTCAGGGACAAGAACCAGCAGGAGTTCAAGGCGGGCGGCAACGGCATCCTTGCCGGCCTGAGCTTCGTCTTCTGAGTCGCTACCGCGCCGCCCAGCTGCGCAGCACTTCGTAGCGGGCACCGTTCGCGCGCGACGACGACCTCGCCAGCGCGAATCCCTCCAGGTCCCAGCGAATCGGCACGAGCGCGGGCATCGCCCTGGGCTCGCGTGCGTCGCGCAGCAGCGTCACGTGGGAGACGAAGCGCTTCGCATCGAACGCGACGGCGGCGCGCGCCAGAGCTTCGCGCAACTCCGCTGCCAGCGTGTCGAGCTCCGCGGGCACCACCGAGGCCCCGGCCCAGACGATGCGGTTGTGCTTCCAGTAGCCGGGCTGGTCGAGGACGAGCGTGCTCGCGCGCGCCACCACGTCCTCGGCCGCGCGCTCGACCGCCTCGACGCGCTCGGCGGGTACCGAGCCGAGGAAAGCGAGCGTCAGGTGCAGGTCCCGCGCGTGCGGCGCGCGGCCTCCGCACAGCCGGTGCAATTCGCGGGACCACGCGGTCAGCTCCGCGCGCGCGCCTTCGCCGGGCCACAGGGCGAAGAACAGCCTCGCCGCGCGAGCGTGCTCAGCCCCGGGGCTCAAGCAGCGCGATCGCCTCGGCGGCGACGCCTTCGCCACGGCCGATGGCGCCGAGCCGCTCCGCGGTCTTGGCTTTCACGTTGATCCGCCCGGGAGGCACGCCGAGGTCCGCGGCGAGGTTCGCGATCATGGCGTCGATATGCGGCGCCATCTTCGGGGTCTCGGCGTGGATGGTGGCATCCACGTTGGCGATCGCAAACCCCGCGTCGCGCACCTTGGCCGCGACTTCGCGGAGGAACGCGCGGCTGTCTGCGTTCCTGTATTTCGGGTCGGTGTCGGGAAAGTGCCGGCCGATGTCACCCAGAGCGGCCGCCCCAAGCAGCGCGTCGCACACCGCGTGAACGAGCACATCGGCGTCGGAGTGACCGGCAAGGCCCTTGGCGAACGGGATCGTGACCCCGCCGATGATCAGCTTGCGGCCCTCGACGAGGGCGTGGACGTCGGAGCCCTGACCTATCCTCATGCTCGCCTCTCCGCGAGGATGCCCTCGGCGATATGAAGGTCGGACGGAAACGTGACCTTGAGATTGCGGGTGTCGCCCTCGATCAGCTTGGCCTTGTAGCCGAGCGTCTCGACTGCGCCCGCCTCGTCGGTGACGTGAGTCGCGTCGCGCAGCGCGCGCAGCAGCATGCCGTGGCGGAACATCTGTGGAGTCTGCGCCTGCCAGAGATGATCGCGCGGCTGAGTTTCCGCGATGCGCTGCTCGTCGTCGGCCCGCTTCAAGGTATCGGCGACAGGCACGGCGAGTATGCCGCCGATCTCGTCGTCGCCGGCGTGCTCGATGAGCCGGCGCAGCTCGACCTGTCCGAGGCAGGGCCGCGCCGCATCGTGGACCAGCATCCAGTCGTTCGGGTCGACCGTGCTCGCCGCGGCCACCAGGCCGTTCAGCACGCTCTCGCGGCGAGTGGCCCCGCCGCAGTAGAGCGGCGCGATGCGCTCGCCAAACGCCCTCCAGTCATGCCTGCGGAACTCGGTGTCGCCCGCGGCGAGCACCACGAAGGCCATCTCGAGCTCGGGAGCGGCGAGCAGCCGCTCGATCGAGTGCCACAGCATGGGCTTGCCATGCAGCAGCGAATACTGCTTCGGTCCTGCGATCCCGAAGCGGCTGCCCGATCCGGCGGCCGGGACGAGCCCGAAATATCGCGAAGTCATTGAATGTTTATGGAATTCGAGCGATGCGACACGATATAATTATACCGAACCTCCCGAGTTCGAACGGCGCCTTCGCCGCGCGATTCGGGTTTTGCCGTTTGTATGCGATGAGCGCCGTCATTCTCCCGGAAGCGCGACAAAGCGAGGACGTCGCTCGCCTCCACGGGTCGAGCGACGCGCTCGCGTTCGCGCGCCTCGCGCAGGAGCGGCGCCCGGTGGTCGTTCTCTGCGCGCTCGCCACCGAGGCGCAGCGGCTGAAAGAGGAGATCGCCTGGTTCGCGCCGCAGCTCGCGGTGCTGCTCCTGCCCGACTGGGAGACCCTGCCCTACGACCATTTCTCTCCCCACCACGACCTGGTGTCGGAGCGCCTGGCGACGCTGTACCGGATCATGCGAGAGGACTTCGACGTCGCCCTCGTGCCCGCGACGACCGCCCTTGCGCGCCTCGCGCCGCCATCCTACCTCGCCGGCCGCAGCTTCTTCGTCAAGGCTGGCGAAGCGCTCGACCTCGCGGCGCTGCGCTCCCAGCTCGCCCTGGCCGGGTACAGCCACGTCACGCAGGTCGTGGCCCCCGGCGAGTTCTGCGTTCGCGGCGGCCTGCTCGACCTCTTTCCCATGGGCAGCGCCCTGCCTTACCGCCTCGACCTGATGGACGAGGAAATCGAGTCGATCCGCAGTTTCGACCCCGACTCGCAGCGCACGCTCTACAAGGTCCCGGAGATCCGCCTGCTGCCGGCGCGCGAGTTTCCCATGGACGAAGCCGGGCGCAACCAGTTCCGCCGCAGTTTCCGCGACCGCTTCGAGGGCGATCCCACGAAACGCGCTGTCTACAAGGACGTGAGCAACGGAGTCGCGCCGGCCGGAATCGAGTACTACCTGCCGCTGTTCTTCGAGCAGACCGCGACCCTGTTCGACTACCTGCCGAAAGGGGCGACTCTGGCGACGCACGGGCAGGTCCACGAGGCGCTTGCCGAGTTCTGGCGCGACGCCCAGGGCCGGCACCAGATCCTCGCGGGAGATCGCACGCGGCCGGTGCTCGCGCCTGCGGAGATCTTCCTGTCCACCGAGGAGTTCTTCGTCCGGGCGAAGGAGTTCGGCCGCGCGGGTCCCGGTTCCACTCAAGCCTCGGCGCTTCCCGAGCTCGCAGTGGAGCGGCGCGCTGCCGATCCCCTCCATCGCCTGAAGGCCTTTCTCGGACAGACCCCTGCGCGCGTGCTGCTGGTCGCGGAGTCGCCCGGAAGGCGCGAGACCCTGACCCAGTACCTCGCGGAATACGGGCTGAAGCCCGAAGCTTCGGCCGGCTTCGAGGAGTTCCGCCGGTCGGAGGCGAGGTTCGCGCTCGGCGTCGCTCCGCTCCTCAACGGTTTCGCGCTCGAAGTCGAGCGCCTCGCGTTCGTCACCGAGTCGGAGCTCTACGCGGGGACAGCGCGCTCGCGCGCGGCGCGCGACCGCGCCCGGGTGTCCTCGGTCGAGGGGATGCTCCGCGACCTCTCGGAGCTGCGCGCCGGCGACCCGGTGGTGCACGTGCAGCACGGCATCGGCCGCTACCGGGGGCTGGTCGATCTCGACCTGGGCGAAGGCGTCGCGGAATTCCTGCTGATCGAGTACGCGGAGGAGAACAAGCTCTACGTGCCGGTGGCGCAGCTGCATTCGATCGGCCGCTATTCCGGCGGTCCGCCCGAGCAGGCGCCGCTCCACAGGCTGGGCGGCGACCAGTGGGAGAAGGCGAAGCGAAAAGCTGCCCGGGCCGTTCGCGACACCGCCGCCGAGCTGCTCAACCTCTACGCCCGGCGCGCGACCCGGACGGGCCACGCGTTCAAGCTGAACCAGCACGACTACGACGCCTTCGCCGAAGGCTTCGGCTTCGAGGAGACCCCGGACCAGGCAGCGGCGATCGCCGCGGCTCTGGAGAACATGAAGGCCGGCCGCCCGATGGACCGCCTGGTGTGCGGCGACGTCGGCTTCGGCAAGACCGAGGTGGCGCTACGCGCCACCTTCGTCGCCGTGGCCGACAACATGCAGGTCGCGGTGCTTACGCCCACGACGCTGCTCGCCGAGCAGCATTTCAACACCTTCAGCGATCGCTTCGCCGACTGGCCGGTCAGGCTCGCCGAGCTGTCGCGCTTCCGCAGCGGGAAGGAGACGAGCGCCGCGCTCGGAGGCCTCGCCTCGGGCGAGATCGACATCGCCATCGGCACGCACAAGCTGCTGCAGAGCGACGTGAAGTTCAAGCGCCTGGGTCTGGTGATCGTCGACGAGGAGCACCGCTTCGGCGTGCGGCAGAAGGAGGCGTTGAAAGCCCTCCGGGCGGAGGTCGACGTGCTGACACTCACCGCGACGCCGATCCCGCGCACGCTCGCGATGTCGCTCGAGGGCCTGCGCGATCTGTCGGTGATCGCCACCGCGCCCGAGCGGCGGCTCGCGATCCGCACCTTCGTCACGCCCTGGTCGCCGGGCATCATCCGCGAGGCCGCCTTGCGGGAGCTCAAGCGCGGCGGGCAGATCTTTTTCCTGCACAACGACGTCGCCACCATCGAAGTCATGCGCGAGAAGCTGGAGAAGCTTCTACCCGAGGCGAGAATCGCGGTCGCGCACGGGCAGATGCGCGAGCGCGAGCTGGAGCGCGTCATGCGCGAGTTCCTGCAGCAGCGGACGAACCTGCTGCTGTGCTCCACCATCATCGAGACCGGCATCGACATCCCCACCGCCAACACCATCATCATCGAGCGCGCCGACAAGTTCGGCCTGGCGCAGCTGCACCAGCTGCGCGGGCGCGTCGGGCGCTCGCACCACCAGGCGTACGCCTATCTCCTCACCCCCGGCGCTGACGCGCTGTCGGCGGCGGCGAAGAAGCGGCTGGAGGCGATCCAGATGATGGAGGAGCTCGGCTCGGGGTTCTACCTCGCGATGCAGGACCTCGAGATCCGCGGCGCGGGGGAGGTGCTGGGCGAGTCACAGTCGGGCGAGATGCAGGAGGTCGGCTTCAATCTCTACGCGGACATGCTGGACCACGCGGTGCGCTCGCTGAAAGCGGGAAGAGAGCCCGATCTGTCGCAGCCCTTCGAGGTCACCACCGAGGTCAACCTGCATTTCCCGGCGCTGCTGCCCGCGACCTACTGCGCCGACGTGCACGAGCGCCTGGTGCTGTACAAGCGTTTCGCCAACTGTGACACGGCGGAGCGCCTCGAGGCGATGCAGGAGGAGCTGGTCGACCGCTTCGGCGACCTGCCGGGGGCGGCGCGCGCGCTGATCGAGTCCCACCGCCTGCGGCTGCTGGGGCGCCCCCTGGGCGTGGCGCGCATCGACGCCGCGCCGGAGACCATCCAGATCCAGTTCGCGGCCCATCCCCCGCTCGACCCCGCGCGCGTCCTGGCACTCGTGCAGAAGCACAAATGGAAGCTCACCGGCCCGACCAAGCTGCGCGTCGAGCGCGTCACGAGCGAGCTGCCCGAACGGGCGGCCGCGGTGCGTCAGGTGCTGGATGCGCTTGCGACCGCGATGCTCAAGCAGGCGGCGTAGCCGACTCCTCGGGCTGCGGCAGCCACGCGGCACTCCACTCCGCACGCCGCGCCTGTGCGTAGCCCGCGATGTAGACGTCGAAGGCCGCGCAAAAGATTCCATAGGCCAGCGGCAACGCGGTCAGCTGCCCGGGCTCGAAAAGCGAGTATCCCTGCGCCTGAAGCTCGTGCAACAGGTCCCAGAGCCCGTGCAGGGGATACGCAATGATCAGTGCGATCGGCAGGCGCGTTCCGAATAGTCCCACCAAGGCAAACAACACCACCGCGGCTGTTTCCACCCGCCACGCCGCCGCGTTTCCGAAATACGCGACGAAAGCCAAGTAGAACGCGGCGATCATGACGAGAAACAGCCCGTAGAAAACCTGCTCCGCCCTGGGCCCGAAGAGCTTCTGGGTGATGGAGACAGCGCCCGTCGCCGCCAGGACCCCGACCACGGCATAGAGGACCACGATCACGCCGTACCCGATCACGCCGTAACTCTCATCCATCGGTGCGCCTCCTTGATGGCCTCCCGGCAGCTAGCTTCCACGGAGCCTACGCGTGGAGCGGTACATCGATCAAGGATACTATTCACGCGACTATGAACTACCTTGTCATCCAGGGCCTCGACGTCCAAACCAGCGACCTCAAGGCCATCGCCAAGCTCTGCGGCAGCACGCGTATCGAAAACATCGGCAACAACGCCTTCCGGCTGCACGACTACAAGGCCCCGGACGGTGTCGCCGACTATTGCGCCGAGGCAAAACTCGACTTCGCTTTCATTCCCGAGCCGCGCCAGCTGAACGGCTTCCGCCTGCTGGTGATGGACATGGACTCCACTCTCATCACCATCGAGACCATCGACGAGCTCGCCGACCTCGTCGGCCGCAAGGCCGAAGTCGCGGCCGTCACCGCCCAGGCCATGCGGGGGGAGATCGAGTACGACGAGAGCCTGAGGAGGCGCGTTGCGGTCCTGAAAGGGCTACCGGAGAGCGCGCTGGACCAGTTGTATACGGAGCGGGTGAAGCTCTCGCCTGGCGCCGAGCGGCTGATCGCGGGTGTCAAGCGGGCGGGCATCCGGATCCTCCTCGTCTCAGGCGGCTTCAGCCACGTCACCGAGCGGTTGAAAGCGCGACTCGGCCTCGACACCGTGCGCGCGAACACCCTGGAGGTCGCGAACAGGAAATTCACCGGCGAGCTCGTGGGACAGATCGTCAACGCGGACGTGAAGCGCCAGACGCTGCTGTCGTTGCGTGACGAGATCGGGGCGACGAAGGAGCAGATCATCGCTATGGGCGACGGCGCGAATGACTTGAAGTTCATGAGCGAGGCGGGGGTGAGCATCGCGTACCGCGCCAAGCCGGTGGTGCGCGAGAAGGCGACGTACTGCTTCGACCATGTCGGGCTGGATGGACTGCTGAGTCTTTACGCCTAGCTCTACCGGCGTCCGGCTTTCACGAAGTCCAGCGACGCCCGGAACAGCTCGAGATCCTTCTCGTAGTCGGCCGCATCCGGGCGGTCGATCTGGATCCACTCCCGGGTGCTGCCGAGTCCGGCGGGCTGAAAGGGGACGACGTTGTCTCTCGAGAAGTGCAATTCCGTCGCGGTGGCGGCGGGCAGGCGCACGCCGACGCCCCGCCCGCTGATGCAGGCGAACATTTTGTCGCTCACGAAATAGGCGTCCAGGCCATTGACCTTCCTGGCGGTGACGCCGGGGAGCTTGAGAAGCACGGCGTCGATCTGGTTCTTGCGGGTCGAATCGGGCGGGCTGGGCGTCAACGGTGTGAACTCAGGTAGGATGGCATTCGGTGCTTTCCATTGGAAAACGAAGATGAGGTCCGGAATCATAGCGTTCATCAGCGTCGCCGTGGCGGCCCCCGCGCTCGCCCAGAACTATCCCGCCAAGCCGATCAAGATCATCATCGCGCAGGCCCCCGGCAGCGCGACCGACGTGATCAGCCGCGTGGTCGCCAACCGGCTCTCAGAGGGCCTGGGACAGCCGATCGTGATCGAGGCGCGGCCGGGTGCCGGCGGCGCGCTCGGCACGGAGGCGGCGGCGCGCTCGGCGCCGGACGGCTATACGCTTTTCATGGGGAACAACTCCACCCACGGCTCGAATCCCGCCGTGTATGCGAAGCTGCCCTACGACGCGGTCAAGGACTTCGCGCCGATCTCGTTCGTGGCGTCGGTCCCGTATGTGCTGGTGGTCGAGCCCTCGCTGCCCGTCAAGTCGGTGCAGGAGCTGATCGCGCTCGCGAAATCGAAGCCGGGGAAGATCAACTACGCTTCGGCGGGCAACGGCAGCACGCACCAGTTCTGCGGCGAGCTGCTGAAGTCCACCGCGGGCATCGACCTGGTCCACATCCCGTATAAGGGTTCGCCGCCGGGGGTGGCCGGGCTGCTCGCCGGCGAGGTGTCGCTGATGTTCACCAACCTGACCGACATCGGCGCGCAGATCAGAGGCGGAAAAGTCAAGCCGCTCGCCGTGACGACGTTGAAGCGCGCGCCGCTGCTGCCCGAAGTACCGACCATGGTCGAGGCCGGAGTGCCGGATTTCGAAGTGACGTCGTGGTTCGGACTGCTCGCGCCCGCGGCCACCCCGGCTCCGATCATCGGCCGGCTCAACGCCGAGACGGTGAAGGTGCTGGCGAGGGACGACGTGAAGTCCGCGCTCGGCGTCCAGGGCCTCGACGTGAGATCCAGCTCGCCCGAGCAGTTCGCAGCCCACATCAAGAGCGAAATCGCCCGGTTCGCGAGGATCGCCAAGGCGGCCGGGATCAAGGCCGAGTAGCGCTCGCAATCATGAGCGCAAGCGACCCCGGCAAGCTGGACCGCATCGTCGCTGAAGCCCGTCGCGCCGCCGAGAAGCGCGAACTGGGCTATAGAGAACAGGCGCTGAAGATCTACCCTTGGATCTGCGGACGCTGCGCCCGCGAATTCACGCGCGCCAACCTGCGCGAGCTGACCGTCCACCACCGCGACCACAATCATGACAACAACCCGCCCGACGGCAGCAACTGGGAGCTGCTGTGTCTGTACTGCCACGACAACGAACACCAGCGGCAGCTGGAAGCGACCGGCGGAGGAAGCAGCCAATCCGTCGCTACCCGCGCGTCGACCTATGCTCCCTTCGCGGATCTCAAGGAGCGGCTCGCCAAGAAGCAGCTCCGGAAGTGAACCACTCGAGCGGGTCGGCCACCTTGTCGCGCGAGATGAACGCGGTCAATCTGAGTTGGGCTAGAATCTTCCTGGCGCCGGCGAGCTTCCAACCCCTACAGATCAGGATATGAATGCGGGTGGCTGTATGAACGAAATCACCAAGCTGATCTTGGCCGCGTCGGCATTGCTCCTCTGCGGCGAGGTTGCGGCGCAGACCTTCAAGTGCACGAATGCGACCGGAAAGATCACTTACTCCGGCACGAAATGCAGCGAGCTTGGTCTCAAAGACGCCGGCGAGGTCAAGGACCGGCTCAATGTGAACCCGGCCTACAAGCCGCCTGTGGCCCCGGCCTCCTTGCCGCCAGCCCAGGCAAACTCGCCGCGCCCGTCTCCTCCCGCCGCGGCCCCGGAAGCCCCGGACGCCGGCACGCCGGCCGCCGACGCAGATCCCGTCAATCCGGATCGGCGCTGCTTCGCCGTAAAGACCGCCAAGGGCAACGTTACCCGCTGCAACGATACGCCCCCTGAATGACCGCAGGCGCGCGCGGAGCCTTCAATCGCCTGGCACCTCCAGGCGCTCAATGATCAAGATCGAAACGCGCGAGCGCATCGCAGGCATCGAGCTGGCGCGCCTCGACAAGAAGAACGCGCTCACGGCCGACATGTACGCCGCGATGACCGATGCGCTCGCCGCCGCGGAATCGGCCTCGGGCGTGCGCGCGATCCTGATCCACGGCGCGCGCGATTGCTTCACCGCCGGCAACGATCTCAAGGACTTCCTGGAAGGCCCGGCGGGCGCCTCGGAGGCATTGCGCTTCATCTCGGCGCTGTCGAAGGTCGGCAAGCCCGTGGTCGCCGCGGTCGGCGGGCCGGCGGTGGGGATCGGCACCACCCTGCTCCTTCACTGCGATCTGGTGTACGCCGCGCCGGCCGCCCGCTTCCAGCTGCCGTTCGTGCCGCTCGGCCTGGTGCCCGAGGGAGCCTCGAGCCTGCTCCTGCCGATGGTCGCGGGCTACCAGCGCGCGGCCGAGCTGCTGCTGCTCGGGCAGGCGTTCACCGCAGAGAAAGCGCTCGCGGCCGGCATCGTCACCGAAATCGTGCCGGAGGAAACGCTGCTTGAGCGCGCGCGCGCGGCGGCCGCGGCGATTGCGGCGCTCCCGCCCGAGTCCGTGCGCCTGGCCAAGCAGTTGATGAAGCGGCCGATCGCGGCAGCTATCGCTGCACAGATGGCGGAAGAAGCCCGCCTTTTCGCCGAGCGGCTACAGTCCGGCGAAGCGAAGGAAGCCATGAGCGCGTTCCTCGAGAAGCGCAAGCCCGACTTCTTGCGCTTCTAGCGGTCCGATGCGAAGTTCTTCCACTGAACCGCCGGAGCTAGAGGTAGTGATCGAGGTTCCACGGGGCAGTTTTCTGAAGCGCGGTTTCACGGGCCGCATCGACTTCGTCTCGCCTCTGCCCTGCCCGTTCAACTACGGCTCGGTGCCGATCTACCTCGGGCTCGAGGGCGACCTGCTCGATGCGGTGGTGCTCGGGCCGCGCCTGCCGCTCGGCACCCGGATAAGGGTGAAGGCGTGGGGAGCGGTGACTTTGACCGATCGGGGCATGATGGACGACAAGCTCATCTGCAGCGAGAAGCCTCTGAGCCCGTTGGAGCGCCTCAGGGTCCTGCGGTTCTTCCGTTTCTATGCGAGGTGCAAGGGGTTGCTGAACGCCTGGCGCCGCCGCCCGGGGCGCAACGCCTGCGAGGGCTGGTGCGAAGCCGCTCAGGCGCTCGCCCGCGCCCGGCCGCGCGACCACGCTTGGCGCGGCCCGCCGGTCGACTTCTAGTCGATGGCGGTCAATTGATCTTTACCCTTGCGAACAGCAGCGCGGGCACGGCGCAACCCGAGCGCGCCCAGATCGCGCGGGTTTCACGCGAGCGGCGCGCCTCTAGCGCCGCCCGACTCGCACTTACTTGAGCTGCTCGGCCACCTTGTCGATCCCGGCCTTGACGCAGGCCTCGTCCTTTTCTCCGCCCGGTGCGCCCGAGGCGCCGGCCGCGCCGATGGTATCGTCGCCGACCTTGATCGGCAACGCGCCCTGGTTGGCGATGACGTTGTTGAGATGGATCAGGCCGAGGCTGGGATCCGCCTTCAGGCGCGTGACCAGGTCGCCCGAGGGGCTGCGGAAGGTGCGCGCAGTGTAGGCCTTACGGAAGCTGTTCTCCATGGTGTGCGGCCCGGTGTTGTCGCCGCGCACCTGAACCAGGGGTTCGGCGTTACGGCCGACCACGGTCACCGACACGTTGTAGCCGTTGGCCTTGCACGCCGCGAGCGCCGTCTCCGCGATCGTCAACGCCATGGACGCGGACAGGTCCTTGCGCTGCAGCAGTTGCGCGTTCGCCGGCAACGCCAGCGCAAAAGTGCAGAGGCTTGCGAACACAAGCGAAGTGAAGCGGATTGTTGATGACATGAGCGTTCCTCCTTGAGGTTTTTGTTGCGGGTTGAAGCGGGAGGAGTATACGGCAGAGGGCGATCCCGAGGCACGCGGGGCGCCCTTGTCGCGAGCGCCGCCGGCTTCGAGGCGGGAGCGGATCGCTGAGGAGCCTGGGATATTCGCCGGGACACGCTGGGGGTCGCAAGCGGCCCTCGCGGCGATCGCAACGCTAGCGATTGCCGTCCTCTTGATCGAGCGCCGGGCTGGAGACCCGCTGAAGGTCTGTCTGCCGCGACGGAACCGGACTGCGACCGGTTATTGAGGTTCTATTCCGGCCCGCTTGATCACGCTCGCCATTCTCACGAGGTCAGCCTTGACGACCTCCGAAAACTGTTCCGGCGAATTGCCGTAGATCTCAAGGCCGAACTCGGCCATTCTTGCCTGTACGTCCGCGGAATTGAGCGCGACGAGCGTCTCCTGATTCAACCGCCGGATGATTTCGACGGGCGTGCCCGCCGGCGCGAACAATCCGCCCCACGTCGTGAACCTGAACGGTATTCCCTGCTCGACAAGCGTCGGCGTGTCCGCAAGAAGCGGCAGACGTTTGTCGGACGCAACGCCCAATGCGCGCAGCCGTCCCTGTTTGATCAGCGAGGCTACGATAGGCACGCCCGCGAGCGCCACGGGTATCTGGCCCGAAACGACCTCCATCGCGGCTTGGGGGGCGCCTTTATAGGGAACATGGAGCAGCCTCGTTCCGGTCAAGCTCATGAAAAGCTCCATCGCGAGCTGTTGCGCGCTCCCCGTTCCCCCCGACGAGAACTCGAGCTTGCCTGGTTGAGCCTTGGCGAGCTGTATCAGCTCTCCCGCGGTCTTTGCCTGCACCGAAGGATGAACGATCAGGGCGAAAGGAATGCCGACCAACTGAGCGATCGGCGAAAAGTCGCGGACCGGGTCATAGGGAACGTGCTTCTGGAGATTCGGCAGCATGGTGATGATGCCGTCGTTGGCCGCAAGCAGTGTGTAGCCATCGGCCGGCGAGCGCGCGACCCGCTCCGTGCCAATCTGCCCGGCCGCGCCCGGCTGGGCTTCGATGATGAAAGGCTGGCCTAGCGCCCCGGCGAGCTTGTCCGCGACGACCCGCAGCGCGATCTCGAGGGAATTTCCGGGTCCCAGGGGCATGACGATCTTGACGGGCCTGGAGGGATAACCCATGGGAGACGGTTGTGCCATCACCGTGCTTCCACAGCCGCATGCGACGACCAGGGTCGCTGCCAGGCAGACGGGTCTCGATGTAGGGAACATTTTTCCTCCTCTCAAGATATCTTCAGTTCAGACTAGACCCGCGCCGTCACGACGTGGGCCTCCTCGGGATACGTCACTCCGTCGCCATCGTTAAAGCGCTGCATCTCGCGCATGACGCTCGCCCCGATGTTCTTGCGCGACTCGGGATCGAGTGCGGCGATCGCCGCGGCAACCGGCGTCCCAGCCAGGTGCTCCAGGGCGAACCGGTCCATCCTGGGCAAATGAACATTCATCCGGCTGATGCGCACGTCCACGCCGGAAAAACCCGCCGCGACAACAAGGTGCTCGAGCTCCTCCTTTCCGGGCACATTGCGCGAAGCAAGGAAGCGGGAAGCGCTGTCTTCGCCGGCGAATCGGGCGAGGGCTTTGCCGACGGCGCTGTTGTAGAAGCCGACGCTGCTCCACACGCTCAGAGCGAGACGGCCGCCGCGGTCGAGCACCCGGCGCATTTCCCGCAGAGCCAGCGCCTTGTCGAGGAAGAATTGCAACCCTTGCTGGCATAGCACGACGTCGACGCTCGCGTCGGGCAAGGGTATGGCGAGTGCGCTCCCCTCGACCCATTCGACCGGTCCGCCGTCGGGAGCGGGAAGGGATCGCGCGACGCTGATCATTCCGGCGTTGAGATCGACGCCGGTGACCCGCCCCTTGGGGCCTGCCCGCTGTGCCGCGATACGCGTCACCACGCCGGTCCCGCAGGCAAGATCCAGCACGCGTTCGCCGACGGCGGGACGAGCGGCATCGACCAGCGAAGGCGCCCAGGGAGCCAGGATGTGCCGCGCGACGATGCGCTCATACTGATGGGCTGCTTCCTCCGCGATGTGCCATTGTTCGTTCCTCTTCATTTCGCACTCCACCCGAGATTGCGCGAGATCTGCGCGGCCGCGCGCGTGACCGCTTTGATTTGCTCGGCGTAAGGCAAGCCGGGCACGGTTTGTACAGTTCCCGCTATAGAAATCCCGCCGGCAAAGGTGCCGGCGTGGTTGAAGATCGGCGCCGCGAGGCCGTTGATTCCCTCCAGGACCTGATTGGGCGCGGTGGCCCAGCCGCGCGACTTGACTTGCGCCACGGCGCGCTCGAGCGCGGTGCGTGTGCAAATGGTTTGGGGCGTCAAAGGTTTCATGGGTCTTGAAAGGCAGCGTCTCAGCAGATCTTCAGGCCCGAAGGCGAGCGCGACCTTCCCATGGGCGCTTGCATGAAGAGGGAGTACGGTGCCGGGCTGCGTACCGAGGTTGACGATGGAAGGTCCCTGGATCAGGTCGAGGACCACAACTTGATCATCGACGAGAGTCGTCAATGTCGCCGCATGGGCTGTCTCGTCGCGCAGGCGCGCCATTTCGCTGCGTGCAATAGGCAGAACGTCAAAGCGCTCCCTCAGCCGCTCGCCGAGAATGAACAGCTTGATTCCCGCCGCGTAGCGCATCGTCGCCGCATCCTGACGCACGAAACCATGGTGCGCGAGCGACTGTAGGTGCCGGTATAGGGTTGCCTTGGATGCCTCGAATTGGCGCGCCAGCTCCGATACACCAACGGGCTCAGCCGAACGCGCGAGAAACTCCAGCAAGCGCAGCGACAGATCCACGGTCTCCGTTCCGACGCTCGGTACTTCCGGCTCGGCCCGAACCGCCGCTCGCAACTGACGAAGTGGCATAATGTCTGTGTTTTATCTAATGAAACGATGTTTCATCCATCATACCGAATGCTGTCCGCCTGTCAAGCTTCGCGGTGGCGGGTCTCGAGCCCGTCGCGAGCACGCCCGCTGAATTCAGGTTGTTCGTCCAGGCCGAGATCGAGAAGTACGCGGAGATGGTGCGTGCGGCCAGGATCCAGCCAGAATAGGAGATGCCCGCGAGCGGGACAAAACCAGCCGAGCCCACCCTCGCCGCGATCGTGCGCGAGCGGACGGGCGCCACGTGGTCGCGCGCGCGCGACCTGTGCGCGAAGGGGCGCGTAACGGTCGACGGCGAGCGCTGCCTCGACCCGGCCCGGCGCGTTTCCCCCGGCACCGTGGTGATCGTCGACGAGCATGCGCCCACGCTCCGCAGCGGGGCCCTGCCCGAGGACGCGATCGTGTTCTTCGACCGCGACATAGTCGTCGTCGACAAGCCCGCGGGAATGCTGAGCATCCCCTACGAGCCGGGCGACAAGGACACGCTGGTCGATTGCACGCGAAGGCTGCTGCGGCGAACGGCGGGACGTGGATCAGAGCTCGGCGTGGTTCACCGGCTCGACAAGGAGACGAGCGGCCTGATGGTGTTCGCGCGCAGTCTGGACGCGAAGCGGGTCCTCGCCGCCAAGTTCCGCGCGCACGACATCGAGCGCGTCTATCACGCGATCGCGCATGGCGCGGTCGCGGCGCAGCGCGTCGAAACCCATCTCGTCAAGGATCGCGGCGACGGGCTCCGCGGCTCGTACGGGCACTTCAGGCGTCCCAGGGGCGGAATCCCGCCCGATGCGAGACGCTCGCTCACGCATCTCAAGCCGATCGCCGCGCTCGCGGGCGCGACGCTGGTCGAGTGCCGCCTCGAGACCGGGCGGCAGCACCAGATCCGCGTCCACCTGTCCGAGCTTGGCCACCCCCTGGTCGGCGAGCGGGTGTACATCCGCGACTACGCGAGCCCCAGGATCGAGGCGATGCGCCCGATGCTCCACGCGCGGATTCTCGGGTTCGAGCACCCCCGAACGAGCCGGCGCGTGTCGTTCGAGCGCGAGGCGCCAGAGGACTTCCAGGCGATGATCGAATCGCTTCGCCCGGCGCGCTGAGCTAGTTTCACCGGTAAGATCACGCTGCTGGACTAAGACCTATCGGGAAATGAAGAGCAGCAATAGGAAGTGAAGTGCGGAGATGAAGTCACTGGGCGGAAAACCCGAAGGCGCGCGGCTCGAGCGCATCAAGGCCTCGTCGCTCTGGTCGGGCGAGGGATTCCGCAACGTGCATCCGATCATTCCGGGCTTGCGCGACCCGGACGCGAAGATGCCGACGATCGGGGAATTTCTCTGCGGCGGCGAGCGCCGCGGGCCGCGAGGTCCGCTGCCGTCGATGAGCCCGCTAGCAGCCTGGGACAAGCCGCCCGCCAGCGGCCTACGCGCCACTTGGCTCGGCCACTCGACGGCGCTGATCGAGATCGACGGCCTTCGCGTGCTCACCGATCCGGTCTGGGGACCGCGCGCATCGCCATCGCGGCTGATCGGGCCCAAGCGCTTCCAGCCCGTACCCATTCCCCTTCGTGCGATGCCGCCCTTGGATGTGGTGATCGTGTCGCACGACCACTACGACCATCTCGACTTCCCGACCATCCGCGAGCTCGCCAAGCGCCACGTGCCGTTCGTGACATCGCTCGGGGTCGGCGCGCACCTCGAGGCCTGGGGCGTGGGACCCGAGCGCATCACCGAGCTCGACTGGTGGGAATCGCACACCTTGCCTAACACCGGACTTAGCGTGACCGCCGCGCCCTCGCAGCACTTTTCCGGACGCGGCCTGCACGACCGCAACGCGACCTTGTGGTCATCGATGGTCATCCGCTCGCAACGGCACGCGGTGTTCTTCAGCGGCGATACGGGCCTCACGACGCAATATCAAACGATCCGCGAGCGGCTGGGTCCGTTCGACCTCGTGATGTTGGAGGTGGGCGCCTTCCATCCTGCCTGGGGCGACATCCACCTCGGGCCGCAGAACGCGCTCAAGGCAGCCGCGATGCTCGGCAACGTGCCCTTCCTGCCTATTCACTGGGGAACGTTCAGCCTCGCGATGCATGCCTGGGACCAGCCGGCGGAAACCTTGCTGGAGCTAGGCCCGAAAGCGGGTGCGCAACTCGTGATGCCTCGCCTCGGCGAACCGGTCGAGCCGGCGCACGCCGGGAGCGTCGAGCCGTGGTGGCGTGTCGTCGACAAGACCGTCCGGAAGCAGGAGCCCGACACGACTGCCGCAATCACGGTACCGAAGGCCATGCCCTGGCCGATCGACTAGGTCTGGGATATCCTCCACGCCGCATTGTGCACGCATTGATCGCTTGGACACCGGGAGGAAAATCAATGAACGCGGAAAAATTCTCGCAGGCTGATTTGCGTCAGCCAGGTCCAGAGAGTAGATTCGGCTCCTGCCCAAACGGGAGGTAAGCCGCATGCGCAGAAGAACCTTCGTGGTCTCCAGCGTCGGGCTCATGACCGCGGCAGCAAGCCAAGGGCTGGTGTGGATCTTCAAGGGAGGCGCCGTTTCGGCGCAACCCGCGGACAAGCCGGCAGCACCGCCGCAGGGGAAATGGATCAGGCTCGCGGCGCTTCCCCGCGCGGTCGGAGAGCTGCTGGGCGTCGCCGTCAACGGCAAGCTCGTCGCATCGCAGGGGCTGCTGCCCGGGTTCAAGCCGGCCGGTCTCGTCTTTGAATACGATCCTGCCGGTGACGCGTGGAAAGAGAAGAAGCCGATGCCGCATCCGGTCCATCACGCGGCGGTCACCGCGCTGAACGGCAAGATGTATTTGTTCGGCGGCTTCGACCTTCCGCCATCGGGACCTCCGGGCTGGAACCCGCTCAACGATGCCTGGGAATACGATCCGACGGCAGACGGCTGGAAGGCACTCGCCCCGATGCCGACGACACGCGGCGGCAGCGTGGCCGCCGTGGTGGGCGGGAAAATCTACGTGATCGGCGGGGCGGGACCGGTGCCCAACGCCAGCTCCCCGACGATCCGTCCGCGCCAGCCGCAACAATCCCTGAGCACGGTGGAGGAGTACGATCCGGCGACGAACAAGTGGCGCGCGCGTGCCGCGATGCCGACGCCCTGCAACCACCCCGGCTGCGAAGCGGTGAACGGCAAGATCTACGTGATCGGTGGACGGCTGAGCGGCGCGTTCATCATCGGCTACCCCGGGAACACCAATCTGGTGCAGGCCTACGATCCGGCGGCGGATTCCTGGATGACCAGGACTCCGATGCCGACGGCGCGCAGCGGGCTCAATACGACCGCGTTGAACGGCATCATCTACGCGGCCGGCGGCGAGGTGCAGGACCAGCAGTACCTGGCGGCGTATCGCGCGTTCGAGGCCTACGATCCGGCGAGCGATACCTGGTGGCAATTGCCCTCGATGCTGCTGCCGCGGCACGAGTGCATCATGGCCGCTCTGGGCAACCGCATCCACGTCGCGGGCGGCGCCGTCCAGTCCGCCATCGTTCCCCTGCCCAAGGGCCTCGCCTTCGAAACCGATGCGCACGAAGCGTTCGAGGTCTCGCCCTAGTCCCGCCTGCTCGCCGTACACGCATGGAACCCGAAAAAATCAAGGTACGCGTCACCGAGACCGGGCAGACGCTGGACGTCGTCGTCTACAGCAAGCGCGCCGAGCGCATCGAGATCGTCCTCGGCGAGGGCATTCACAACATGAAGTGCGAGCTGACCCCGACGCGGATGGGCCTGTCCTACGCCGGCACGGTGAGGGGGCGGGAATTGGTCTACGAGCGCAGCCGCGCGCAGGTTCAGGCCGACTTGGACCTGCTCAACCCGGCGCTGCGCGAGCCGCGGCGGCGCTGAAGTCCGGCCGGAAAACGGATCGAGCAAGGCAGGCTCGCACGCCCAACCCGGCACGGCGGGTATACTTGCATCCGTCACGTCGCCCTCGCAGGGAGGAACGATGAGAAGGACCACAGCGCTCGCGTTCGCGGTCGCTTTCCTGGCCGGCTGCGCGAGCAGCGGCCACGAGCGGGACATCAACGACCCGAGCAACTCGCTGGTCTTCGGCTACATCGACATGGACGAGGCGCCCACGAGCGTCTCGTACGCCTCGGTCATGCAGGTTGCGCCGCCGACTCAGGCGCCTTACTGGAGCCTCGCCGTGCGCAAAGGCCTCTTCTACACCGCCTACCTGCCACCGGGGTCGTATCAGCTGTCCAGGTTCGGCGGCTCGGGCTTCATCTCCGGTGAACATCAGTACAACTTTCCGCGGCAGGGGAACCAGACCGCGCTGCGCATCGAAAAGCCCGGCATCTACTTCCTCGGCTCGTACAAGTACAGGGACGTGAAGACCGGGATGTTCGAGGCAGGGAAATTTTCGATCGAAAACGTGAACAAGCCCACCGAGGCGGAGCTGCTCAGGCGCATCCTCGACGACGGCAGCGGAATCAAGGACTCCGCGTGGCGCGACAAGATCCTCGCGCGCCTCGCCAAGCTCAAGAAATGAGTCCCCGCGCCGCGATCGCCCTGCTCCTGGCCGGAGTGCTCGCCGCCTGCGCCGGCGCGGCGCGCGAGCTGGTGGACGGCTGGTCCGAGGTCGGCGCGGGCGAGACGATCGTCGTCGGGCGCTTCGAGCTCGTACCGCCGCTGGGCAAGGACGAGCAGAAGATACAGGCGCTCAACTCGGGCCAGTTCGAGAACAAGATATTCGTGATCGCCGACGACAACTACCGGACGCTCAAGGGTGAACCGACCAACGCCGATTTCAACGGCCGGATCGAGGCCACGCTCGAGAAGACCTTTTTCGCCCGGAGCAGCGACCGGCCCTTCTACATACTCGGCGGAATGGTGTGGCTCGAGCTGGGCAGCGGCTCGAGCCGAGCGTATTTGCCCGGGGGGCTCAGGGTGCCGCTCAGGCCGGGGGACAAGGCGGTCTACATCGGCACCGTTCGCTACACCCGCGACGAATTCTTCGAGATCAAGAAGGTCGCAATCGTCGACGACTACGAGCGGGCCAACTCAGAGTTCAGGAAGAAGTTCGGCACGAAGATCGCCTTGCGCAAGGCCCTCTTGGCGCCGGCGAAGTAGCCCGACACCGGCGATGAGCGGCCCCGCGCACGACGGCCCCGGCGGCGTTTCTCCGATCGAGCTGTTCTTCGACCTGGTCTTCGTCTTTGTCATCACGCAGATCACCCAGCTCGTCGAGCACGCGCACGGCGCGATGGATTTCCTGCGCGCCCTCCTCGTGCTGGTGCCCATTTGGTGGATGTACGCAGGCTACGTCTGGCTTACGAACAACGTCAGGCCGGACGGACGCATGCGCCTCGTGCTGATCGCGGCGATGGCGGGTTTCCTGGTGATGGCGATGGCGATTCCTGAGGTGTTCGGCGCGGGAGCGCTGACGTTCGGCCTCTCATATCTCTTCGTGGTAGCGCTGCATCTAGGCGCCTTTGCGCTGAAGGGCCAGGGCGCGGCCAGGGTGGCGATTTTCGGCGTGGCGCCTTTCAATCTCGCCGCGTCCGCCCTCCTCATCGGCGCCGCGTTCGCCGGCTCGCCCTGGGTCCTTGGCCTGTTCGTTGCGGCGGCGTCGCTGTTCGTCGTGTCGACAGTCATGAGGAGCGAGCGGCGCTTCTCCCTGAACGCGGCTCACTTCGCCGAGCGCCACGGCGGCGTCATTCTCATCGTGCTGGGCGAGTCGGTGATCGCGATCGCCGTGGGCGCGAGCGCCTCCAATCCGAGCTTCAGGGGCGAGTGGCTGAGCGGCGTGGTGCTCGCGCTGGTGCTGGTCGCCGCGCTCTGGTGGAGCTATTTTGACCGCGAGGACCGGCGCGCAGCCGACAAGCTCGTCGCCGCCGAGCCCGAGCAGCGCTCACGCATGGGCCTTCTCGGCTACTGGTACGCACACCTCGCGCTGATCGCGGGGGTCGTCCTGATCGCCGCAGGGATCCGGCAATTGCTCGAAGGGCATTCCGGGATGGGGCTGCTCGCGGGCGGCATGGCCGTCTTCATGCTGGGCGACGTCTTCTTCCGATGGGTGATGGACATGCACCCCATCGCCGTGCGCTGCTTCGGCGCCGTTCTGGCCGTGGCGCTCGGCTTCGCCGGGACGCGCTGGGGGGCGCAGGCCGCGCTCGCGGCGATCGCACTGCTCGCGATCGCCGTCATCGCGGTCGAGCGGCGGCTGGAATCCCGCTGACGCCGACCTCGGGGCGTTTCGAGGGACTTCCCGTTTCTTGCAAATCCGCTCTAGTCCCCATCCCCCTCGACTAGGGCCACGCCGTACGGGTCGTTGCCGACGCCGGTCACGGTCGCGACGACCGCGCGCGAGCGCAGGTCGATGATCCACACCGTCCCGCTCGCGGGAGCGGTGGGAGCGAGACGCGGCCCGCCTGAAACCACCGCGTAGCGTCCGTCCGACGTGACCGCCGTGCCCTTGGGGTTGCCCGTCAGCCCGTCCGGCCGGGTCACGGGAATGCGCGCAACTTCCGCGTGCGGATCGTGGGCGAGGGCGCGGCGCAGATCGACGATCGATACATTGTTCGTCCGGTAATTCGCCACGATGATCTCTTGCCCATCGGGGGTCCAGGCGAGCGTGAACGGCCGCGCCTGGCCGGCGGGACTGTCCGTCCCGACCCGTACGCGGGCGAGCTCGGCGCCCGGTGAGCCCATACGGGCGAGATCCACGTCGATGATGGAGATCGTGTTCCCTTCGAAATCGATATCTCCCCTCTCCCGTGCAGTGACGGCGATCAGTTTGCCGTCCGGGCTCGCCTTGATGCCGAAGGGGCCGGCCTGCACAGGAATGCGCGGCGCGACTTCGACGACCACTACGCCGTTAAGCGCCTGCTGCAGATCCATCACCGCTACGTCGTTGGTGCCGGCGTTCCCGGAGAACAGGTAGGTCTTCCCGTCGCTTCCGCGTCCCAAGGCGAGGAACTCGGGGTCGGGCCAGCAGCCGAACTGAGGGTCGGGCGCAAGGAAAGGAACTACTGGCGGCGGAGTCGGAGAGACGAACGGAACGGGGAACGCGGGGCAATCGTGCGGCGGGTGGCCCAGCGCCATTTCGATCTGTCCGCGACGGCCGCCGGTCTTGCGATCGATGAGACTGATGCGGTTCGAGCCGTCTTCGGTCAGCCAGTTCTCGGAGTGGCTCACGGCAAGCAGGTCGGGCAGGACCAGGAGGCCGACCGCACCGAAGTACCCGCTGTCGAAGTTCTGCTCGACCGCGCGATCGGTATTGTCGAAATTCCGCTGAAGCATCTTCCTCACGTCCATGACCGAGATGCTCCCCCGCCCGCCGTGCTGCAGGAATTCGGCATTGTTCAAGGGGCCGTGATGGTTGACGACGTACGCCGTGCGGTGGTCCTCGCTCAGCACGATATTCGCGGGGTCGCCGACCGGTACGCCGTCGAGTCGATCCGCATGGACTTTCGAGCGGCTCACGATCGCGTTCGGAGTATTGTTGTTCTGCGCTCGCAGCGCGGCGCGGAAGTCGATCGCGTAGATCCGCGGATCTCTTCGGCCAGTCGCGAGAATGAAGGTGTTGTCCGCCAATGCATCCTGCATCAGGAACAACAGCAAACCGCTTGCAGTCACCAGATTCTGGAATTTCATTGGACTGTCCTCCTTGGCAAGGCTGGTGGGGAAATCCGCTTGGTGAGGCCGTCGTCGCTTTCGGCTTTCGCAGGATTTTCTGATTCTGACGATCCGGATTGCGAATGCGCGGAAAAGCGAGAAGATGTTAGGCGCGTGATTTTTTCGTGTCAACGAGCCCGTCCCTCGTTATGCTGGGGACCGTTTTCTTCGGATGGACCATACGGCCTATCGCCGTAGCCGAAGGGTAGAATCGCCCGCATACCCGCCCCACTACCCGGAGACAACCATAAAGAAGTCGAAGCGATTCCGCCCGGCCATGACCCTCGCCGCCTTCGGCGCAGCCGCACGCGTTCCCAGCCCCGCGGCGACGGGGATCGACTGAGTCATCGAGGGAGAACAACATGAAAACCGCTTGGATCATCATGGCAACCACACTACTCTCGGGCGCGGCCGGCGCCGCAGAAATCGACGTGCTCTCCACCCAGGCCACGCAGGAGGCCTACCTCGAGCTGGTCACGCAGTTCGAGAAGGCGACGGGGCACAAGGTCAAAACGGATTTCACTGGAACGCTCAACGTCCAGAAGCGACTCGCAGCAGGCGAGCGCTTCGATCTCATCATCATGGCGAGCCCGGCGATCGACGAGCAGATCAAGCTCGGCAAGGTGGTTGCCGGCAGCCGCGTCGATTTCGCGAAATCCGGCACCGGGGTCGCGGTGCGCAAGGGCGCGCCGAACCCCGACATCGGCTCGGTCGAAGCGTTCAGAAAGACGCTGCTCGCTGCCAAGTCCATCGGCTACTCCACCGGGCCGAGCGGGGTCTACATGCTCACCGTGTTCGAGAAGCTGGGTGTCGCCGATCAGATCAAGGGCAAGCTCAAGCAGACTCCGTCGGGCGTGTTCGTCGGCACCTTGATCGCCAGCGGCGAGACCGAGATCGGCTTCCAGCAGATTCCCGAGCTGGTGCATTTCGCGGGCATCGACTACGTCGGCCCACTGCCGGGCGAGCTGCAGCGCATGACGGTGTTCTCGGCGGGCATTCACGCCGCCGCGAAGCAGCCGGACGGGGCGAAAGCGCTGGTCAAGTTCCTCACCGCGCCGGCCTCCTCTAGCGTCATCAGGAAGCACGGCCTCGAGCCCGCCTGACCCGTTCGAAGTCGAACCCAAAGGAGAGGAAACGATGAAGACCTTGAAGCTCGTCCGCTCAGGCCTGATGCTTGCGGCTCTCGGCGCCACTGCCGTCGGTGTCAACTCTTCGGCGACCGCGCAGAGCAAGCCCGTCGACACGACCCCGAGCAAGCACCTGGAGGTCGTCCACCACCCCAACTACGACAAGACGGTGTTCATGCCGTTCGTCCCCGCGATCAAGATCAAGAGCGGCAAGATCCTCTGGCTCGCCGGCGGGACAGCCTTGCCCGTCTACCACGACCATCCGCACAAGCGCGACCAGCTTCAGAAATACATGGTGAATGACCTGGAGCAGCAGACCCGCCAAGCCATGGACGGCATCAAGCAGACCGTGGAAGCGGCCGGCGGTTCGATGAAGGACGTCGTGCACCTGTTCATCTTCCGCGCGCGGCCGCGCATGGGCGACATCGGCAAGGCGAGCTTCGTCGTCAACGAGTACTTCAAGCCCTACAACCACAAGCCGACGACGACCAACCTCGCGGTGCTCGAGCTGGGCGAACCGGAGCAGCTGGTGGAGATTCAGGCCTTCGCCGTCATCGACTGAGCGCTCAGGCGAAGAGCCTCCGCAGCAGGGCGAGCACCCATTGCGACCGGGCGCCCGCCTGCGGGCGTGGATCGCTGCGGTGCCACGCGAGCTGCGTGCGCTTGTGCGCCATCGCGAGCGCGCTGCCCCGGCCGCTCAACATCAGCGACTCTCCGGTCCGCAGCACGTAGTCCTTCGAATCTCCGTCCTGGGTCACCCAGACGTCGCCCAGCCGCACCTGCAGCTTGTCACCGGGCGCCGCGTCGATCCTCAGCAGCTCACCCCGCTCGATCTTGAATTCCTGCGCTGCCATGCCCGTTTCGGATTCCCAAAACGGACATGGTGCACTGCGGAAGACTTCAGCGCTAAACGATTTTTTGTTTCGTTTGTTTCGGCCTACTGCGGCACCGCGCCGTCGCGGCCGACGTTCACCCGGTTCGTCTCGAAAGTGCCGTCGGATTTCTTCACGGCGGAGGGGATGGTGAACGCGGCGCCGGGCTTCAAGTCGCCGCGGTCGCCGATCTCGTAGCGCACGATGGGCGCGCCGGCCGGGATGACCATCTTCTTCTCGCCGCCTTTGTACTTGAGCATGACGGTGTTGCCGTCCACGCTGGCGACGGTGTTGCCGACGGCGCCGACCGTGCCGTTGGTCATGGTGCTGTTGGGGACGGTGTAAGGCCGGTGGCCCTCCCCCGTGCCGCGCATGGCCTCGGGGAAGATGTGCACCTCGAGCGACTTCTGGCTGCCATCGGCCTGCGGCATCGCAGCGCTGCCGATGAACATGCCTTCCTTGACGTCGGCCATCGAGGCCTTCACCACACCCACGATCCTCGCGTCGTCGCTCAGCTTGATCCGCATCGAGTTGCCGTCAGCCGTCTTCACCGCCAGAGTGCTGCCGTCGAGCTTCTCGATGGTGCCGCGCACCCGCTCGCCCTGGGGCTGCTGCGCTGAAACCTGCCAGGATGCCGCGACCAGGACCGCGGCCGTAAGGCGCAAAGTTGTAGCCTTCATTTCATGTCCTCCTTGGAATGGTCAGACTTTAGCATGCTGCGTCTCCTCTGGAGGAAACGCCGGACGGCCGGGTCGTATTCCAGGCCGATGGCCTGCTCGTAGGCCAAGCCGGCGGCCCGGGAGTCGCCGGCTGCCGCCAGCAGCCCCGCCCGCGCTGCCCAGTAAGGCTGGTACAGCACAAGGCGCGGGTCGCCCGCGACCGCGTCGAGCGCGGCGAGGCCTGCGGCGGCACCGTGCGTTTCTCCGATCGCCACCGCGCGATTGATCGCCACCACGGGCGACCTGGTGATCGCGAGGAGCGCGTCGTAGAGCCTTTCTATCGCCGCCCAGTCGGCGCGCCCGGTGCGCCGGCGAACGACGTGCGCCGACTGCACCGCCGCTTCCAGCTGGTAGCGCCCGGTCGCGCCCAGGCGGCTTGAGACGAAGAGGAGCGACTCGGCCTCATCGATACGCCGCGCATCCCACTGCGCCGGATCCTGCTCGGCGAGCGGCACGTACTCTCCCTTCGCGTCGCGCCTCGCTCCTCGCCGGGCTTCCGCGTGCAGCATCAGCGCGAGGAGCCCCAGGGCCTCCGGCTCCTCCGGCAGCAGCGAGGCGACCAGCCGCCCCAGCCAGATCGCCTCCTCGGCGAGATTGCGGCGCCGCTCGTCTGCGCCGACCGGGTCGGTCCAGCCCTCTGCGAAAGCGGCGTAGATCGCCTCGAGCACCGCATCGAGGCGCCCGCGCAAGTCGTTCGGCTCGGGGATACGCAAGGGGATGCTCGCCTCCCTGATCTTCGTCTTGGCTCGCACCAGCCGCTGCCCCATGGCAGCAGGAGAGACGAGGAACGCCGATGCGATGGTCGCGGCGTCGAAGCCAAGGATGGTCTGCAGGATCAGCGGCGCGCGCACCCCGGGGTCGATCGCCGGGTGGGCGCAGGCGAACATCAGCGCGAGTCGCTTGTCCGGAATCTGCGGTTCCTCCTCGTCTAGCTCGTCCGCGAGCAAGGCGAGCGTCGGCGCCGCCTCGGCGCCGGTGCGCTGCCGCCGCGCGGTATCGATCAGTTTGCGCCGAGCCACGGTCAGCAGCCACGCCTCCGGATTGCGCGGAATCCCGCTCGCCGGCCAATCCGAAAGCGCGGCGGCGAAGGCCTCGGAAAGCGCGTCCTCAGCCCCCGCGACGTCGCGCGTGCGCGCGGCCAGGAACGCGACCAGCTTGCCGTAGCTCGCGCGCGCCGCCGCTTCCGCTGCTTCTGCTACCCCCAACGGCAACGTCCTATATCGCCCAGATGGGGCGTACCTCGATGGTGCCGTGGCTCGCGCCCGGGCAGCGGGCCGCCCACGAAAGCGCCGCGTCGAGGTCGGGAACGTCGATCATGTAATAGCCGCCGAGCTGCTCCTTCGTCTCCGCGTACGGGCCGGAGAGCACCTCGGTCTTGCCCTTGGCGACGCGCACCGAGGTGGCGTCGGAGGTGGGGCGCAGGCGCTCGCCCCCGACAATAACGCCGGCCTTCTTCAGCGCTTCGGTGTAGGCGCCGTACGCGGCGTGCCTCTGCTCGGTCTGCTCCTTGGGCGTGGCCATCATGACGGCCTCGTTTCCGTAGATCATCAACAGATATTTCATCGCTGTTCTCCAGGACTGGTTGTGGCGGAGCATGTGCGCCGCCACGACAATGACGCACGGGGCGGCCCGATTTCGACAGGGCGCATAGCCCGATTCTACTTTTTTAGTATCCTTCCACCCATGGCCAAGCCGATCCGGATCGCCGGGCTGTCGCGCCGCACGCCGATCACGCGTGCGGCGTCGAAGGTCCTGCGCGAGATCCTCCTCGATCTGCTGGAGAGGATGCCCAGGGCGCGCGGCGAGGATCCCTCGAAGAAGGGAATCCACGACCTGCGCGTCGCCGTGAAGCGGTTCCGGGAGGCCTTTCGGCTGTTCCGGCCGGTCCTCAAGAAGAAAACCTTCCGCCGGCACCACGAGTGGATCGAGGGCCTCAACGACGCCCTCGGCGAGGTGCGCGACCGCGACGTCGCTCTCTCCCGGATGCGCAAGCTGACCGCCGGCATGGCCGAGCCGCCGCCGAGCGTGGCGGCGCTGCTCGCGCGCCTCGATGCCGAGCGGATCCGCGCTTTGGAAGCGCTCACGGCGATGCTCGAGCGGCTGCAGCTCGAAGGCGTCCCCGCGCAGCTCGCCGCGTCCATCGATTCGGTCGAGCGACAGGTCCTGGCCGGCCAGCGCACCCGCGAGTTCGCCCGCGAGCGGGTGCGCGAGCGCCTGCTCGACATGCGTGCGCGCTGGGCGGCGGCACGGCAGCAAGCGACGCCGGAGTCCCTGCACCGCGCGCGCATCGGCAACAAGCGCCTGCGCTACGCGATCGAGCCGTTCTCGCGCATGCTGGGCAAGGAAGTACGGCGGCTCTACCGCAGCGCCTCGCGGTTCCACGACGTGCTCGGCGATGTCCACGACGCCGACTCCATGGCGGTGATGCTCGAGACCGCCATGGTGCGGGCGCCCAAGCCCGAGCGCCGCGTGTGGGAAGGCCTTGCGGTGAAGGTGATCCGGGACCGCCGCGTGGCGCTGCGCCGCGCCTTCTCGCTCGCCGACAGAATCGAGCCGCTTTGGGACGAGGCCCAGCGCTCGGTCGAGGAGCCCCTGGCGTGAGGCGCTCCACGCACGCCGGCGCCGTTGTCTTCAAGCTGACCCGCGAAGGTCCGCGCTACCTGCTCGTCGAGGCGAGCGGAAGGCGCGGACGGTGGGTCTTTCCCAAGGGCCATGTCGAGGAAGGAGAAACTGCCGCCGCTGCCGCAACGCGCGAGGTCGCCGAAGAAGCGGGCGTGCGCGCACGTCCGGTCAAGCGACTGCGACGCGTCGTGCAGAAGCAGCGCGGGGAGTCGATCTCCATCGCGTATTTCCTCATGAGCTACACCGGACGCACGGTTCCGTCGGAGGAGCGGAGGATCCGCTGGCTCGCCTTCGACGAAGCCGTCGAGGCCCTCGACCTCGGCAAGAGCCGCCGCCTGCTGCGCGCTGCGGACCGCGTCGTCCCGCCCGCGAATGGCCGGCGGGCGTGGCTGCACACCGGCCGCGCCGCAACCCGACTCGCCGGTTGGCTGGTGCGCGCCGGGCTCGCGCTCCTGCCGCGCGGTTCGCGCGGCAGGCGGCGCAGGTCGCGCGCGAAGGGCAAGACCAAACGCTAGTTCGTGTCGCCGCCGCGCTACCGTCGTCGCAGAATCGCGGCACGATGTGTCGGGCCGTGACGCGCGCTTTTCTGCGCACGCCGCGCTGATCCGCGGATCCCGCTAGTCGACTTCCTCGATCCAGGCCACCTGGATGGCCTCCAGGATCTTTTCGCCGCACCGGTCGGGCGAATCGTCGAAACCGTCGAGCTCCTGCACCCACTTGAACAGGTCGGTGAAGCGCACGTACTGCGGATCCACGTCTGGATGCTTCTCCGAGAGAGCTATCGCGATCTCCAGCGTATCGGTCCACTTCATTTCCCGCCCTCGTTCACCATGTTGATCGTGTATTTCGGTATCTCGATCGTGAGATCGCCGTCCTTGACGATCGCCTGGCAGGACAGCCGCGACTGGGCCTCGAGTCCCCAGGCCTTGTCGAGCATGTCGTCCTCGTTCTCTTCCGAGGGGTCGAGCGTGTCGAAGCCCTCGCGCAGTATCACGTGGCAGGTGGTGCAGGCGCAGGACTTCTCGCAGGCGTGTTCGATCTCGATCCCGTTCGCGAGGAGGTTGTCGCAGATCGACGTGCCGGTCTTTGCGTCGATGACCGCGCCCTCGGGGCACAGCGAGTCGTGCGGCAGGACGGTGAGCTGCGGCATGGAGCCTAGAGGCTCTCCACTTTCCTGCCCGCGAGGGCGCGCTTGACGGCGCGATCCATGCGCCGGCCGGCGAAAGCCTCGGTGGCGCGGTTCACCCGCTCGATCGCCGACCTGATGGTGCGGTGGTCGTTGCACGAAAGCGTCTTCTTCAGGGCGTCCAGCTCGCCGCGCAGGGCGCTGCCCTCCTCCGGCGAGACGAGGTCGGGATCCTCGCGCAGCGCGCTCTCGACGGCGGAGAGCATGCGCTCCCCCTCGACCTGCTGCTCCTTCAGCACGCGCAGCTGCACGTCGTCGCGCGCGTGGTCGAAGGATTCCTTCAACATCTGCGTGATCTCGGCGTCCGTCAGGCCGTACGAAGGCTTGACCGCGACCGCCGCTTTCACGCCGGTGGTGGCCTCGCGCGCCGACACTCCGAGCAGGCCGTCCGCGTCCACCTGGAAGGTCACCCGGATGCGCGCCGCGCCCGCGGCCATCGGCGGGATGCCGCGCAGCTCGAACTTGGCCAGCGAGCGGCAGTCTGCGACCAGCTCGCGCTCGCCCTGCACGACGTGAATGCTCATCGCAGTCTGGCCGTCCTTGAAGGTGGTGAATTCCTGCGCGCCCGCGACGGGGAGAGTCGAGTTGCGCGGGATCACTCTTTCCACGAGCCCGCCCATCGTCTCGACCCCAAGCGACAGAGGAATCACGTCGAGCAGAAGCCAGTCGTCGCCCGCGCGCCGGTTGCCGGCGAGCACGTTCGCCTGGATCGCGGCGCCGAGCGCGACCACCTTGTCGGGGTCCAGGTTGGTGAGCGGCGTCTGCCGGAAATGCTCGGCCACAGCCTGCTGTACGTGAGGCATGCGTGTCGCCCCGCCGACCATCACCACGCCTTTCACGTCCGCGGTGTCCAGCCCCGCGTCGCGCAGGGCCTTGCGCGTGGGCGCGAGCGTCTTCGCGACCAGCGGACGCGTCATGTCCTGGAATTCCTTCTGCGTCACGGTCACGTCGACGACTTCCCCGCTGGCAAGTGCACCGGAGACGCGCGCCTCGGCGTGCACGGTGAGAAACTCCTTCGCGACGCGCGACTTGACGAGCAGCGCCCGCGTGTCCTCCGCCGACAGCGGCGCGAGCTTGGCGCGCTCCCCAACCCAGCAGAACAGCCGCTGGTCGAAATCGTCTCCGCCCAGAGCGGCGTCACCGTTGGTCGCCAGCACCTCGAACACACCCTTCGAGAGCTTGAGTATCGAGATGTCGAAGGTGCCGCCGCCCAGGTCGTACACCGCGTAGATGCCCTCGGCGGCGTTATCCAGGCCGTAGGCGATCGCCGCCGCGGTGGGCTCGTTGAGCAGCCGCAGGACGTTCAGGCCGGCGAGCTTGCCCGCGTCCTTGGTCGCCTGGCGCTGCGCGTCGTCGAAATAGGCGGGCACGGTGATGACCGCACCCGCGAGTTCGCCCGACTCATTTCCGAATAGCGAATCCTCGGCGCGGGCGCGCAGCGCCTTGAGTATCTCCGCGGAAACCTCGACCGGGCTCTTCACGCCGGCGACCGTGCGCAGTTGCACCATGCCCGGCGAGTCGACGAAGTCGTAGGGGCTGTTCTCGACGTGTGTCACGTCCTTCAGGCCGCGCCCCATGAAGCGCTTCACCGAAACGATGGTGTTCTTGGGATCGCGCACCTGCTCGCGCTCCGCCTCGCGGCCGACCACGACGCGCCCGTCGCGCAGGTAGCGAACGATCGAAGGTAGCAGGCCCTGGCCCTCGTGGTCGTTGAGCACGACCGCGATGCCGTTGCGCACCGTGGCGACCAGCGAATTGGTCGTGCCAAGGTCGATGCCCACCGCCAGGCGCTGCTCGTGCGGCGCCGCAGACTGGCCTGGCTCTGAGATCTGCAGCAGGGCCATCAGGACTCCAGCTTCTCCTCAGCGGCGCCGATCTCCTCGCCGAACTTCTCGAGGAACTTGAGCTGGCGCAGGGTCGCGGCGGCCTCGCCCCATTGCTGCGCCTCGAGCTGCCTCTCGATCCTCCCGAGCAGGGCATCCTGCTCGGTGCGCAGGTCGGCCGAGAGCGCGATCAGCCGCTCCCAGTCGACCGCCGCCACGGCCTCCTCGAGCCGCTCGCGCCGCTCCATCTCACCGGCCAGGAACTCCGCGGGCATCGTGGTATTGGTCTCGAACTCCGGATCGACGCCGTGCAATTGCAGCAGGTACCCGGCGCGCATGAGCGGCGATCTGAGGGTCTGGTAGGCCTCGTTCACGCGGGTGGCGAGCTGCATCGACACCCGCTGCTCGGCGTGCGAGGCACCGGCGAAGCGGTCCGGGTGCACCTCGCGCTGCAGCTCGCGGTAGCGCTTCTCCAGCGCCACGGCGTCCACCTCGAAGCTCGCCGGAATCCCGAATATCTGGAAGTGATTCTCGTTGAGGTTCATTTCCGCCGGGATAGAAAAAAGGGGCCTCCAGGCCCCTTCCGTCGTCAGCGCGCCGTAATCAGACGTTGAAGCTTTCGCCGCAGCCGCACTGGTCCTTGACGTTGGGATTGTTGAACTTGAATCCCTCGTTCAGGCCTTCTTTCGCGAAGTCGAGCTCGGTGCCGTCGATGTACGTGAGGCTCTTGGGATCGACGATCACTTTCACGCCGTGGCTCTCGAAGGTATGGTCTTCAGGGTTAACCGCGTCCGCGTACTCGAGCTTGTACGCCATGCCGGAGCATCCAGAAGTGCGCACGCCAAGGCGCAGTCCCACCCCCCTGCCGCGTTTGGTGATGAAGTTCGAGACGTGAGTCGCTGCGCGTTCGGTGAGAGTAATCACGTGACTAGGCCACCTTCGCCTGGGCGGGCTGCGCCGCGCCGTGCTTCTTGCGGTAGTCCTCGATCGCTGCCTTGATCGCGTCCTCGGCGAGGATCGAGCAGTGGATCTTCACCGGCGGGAGCGCGAGCTCCTCGGCGATGTGAGTGTTCTTGATCGTGCCGGCCTCGTCGAGCGTCTTGCCCTTCACCCACTCGGTGACCAGGGACGACGAGGCGATCGCCGAGCCGCAGCCGTAGGTCTTGAAGCGCGCGTCCTCGATGACGCCGGCTTCGTTGACCTTGATCTGCAGCTTCATGACGTCGCCGCACGCCGGCGCCCCGACCATGCCGGTACCGATGTCGGTGTCGGCCTTGTCGAAGGACCCGACGTTGCGCGGGTTCTCGTAGTGATCGATGACCTTGTCGCTGTATGCCATGTTCCGCTCCTACTCTATCTGCCGTCTAATGTGCCGCCCACTGCACCGTACTCAAGTCGATACCCTCCTTGTGCATTTCCCACAAGGGGGACAACTCGCGCAGCTTGGCGATCTTGCCGCGGATGAGCTGCACCGCGAAGTCGATCTCTTCCTCGGTCGTGAAGCGCCCGAGAGTGAAGCGGATCGAGCTGTGCGCCAGCTCGTCCGAGCGTCCCAGGGCCCGCAACACATACGAGGGCTCGAGACTCGCCGAGGTGCACGCCGAGCCCGAGGACACCGCCACGTCCTTGATCGCCATGATGAGCGACTCGCCCTCGACGAAATTGAAGCTCACGTTGAGGTTGTGCGGCGTGCGGCGCTCCATGTCGCCGTTCACGTAGACCTCCTCGAGGTCCCTGATGCCGTTCCATAGCCGGTCGCGCAGGCGCCGGATACGCTCGTTCTCGGTCGCCATCTCGAGCTTGGCGAGGCGAAAGGCTTCCCCCATGCCGACGATCTGGTGCGTGGCGAGCGTGCCCGAGCGGAAGCCCCGCTCGTGGCCGCCACCGTGGATCTGCGCCTCGATGCGCACGCGCGGCTTCCTGCGCACGTACAGCGCGCCGATCCCTTTGGGTCCGTAGACCTTGTGTGCCGTCACCGTGAGCAGGTCGACCTTCAGCTTTTGCAGGTTGATCTCGATCTTTCCGGCCGCCTGCACCGCGTCGCAATGGAAGACGATGCCCTTGGCGCGGCAGATTTCGCCGATCTCGGCGATCGGCTGGATCACGCCGATCTCGTTGTTCACCATCATGATGGAGACAAGGATCGTGTCGGGCCGGATCGCCACCTTGAACTTCTCCAGGTCGACGATACCGTTCGGCTCGGGGTCGAGGTAGGTCGCCTCGAACCCCTGGCGCTCGAGCTCGCGCACGGTGTCGAGCGTGGCCTTGTGCTCGGTTTTCTGGGTGATGATGTGCTTGCCCTTGGCCTTGTTGAAGTTCGCCGCGCCCTTGATCGCGAGGTTGTTGCCCTCGGTCGCGCCGGAGGTCCAGATGATCTCCTTGGGGTCGGCGTTCAGCAGCGCCGCGACGTGTCCGCGCGCCTCTTCCACCGCTTCTTCCGCTTCCCAGCCGAACGCGTGCGAGCGGCTCGCCGGGTTGCCGAAGTGCTCGGTGAGGAACGGGATCATCTTCTGCGCGACGCGCGGGTCCACCGGCGTCGTCGCCGAATAGTCGAGGTAGATCGGAAATTTCATCGCGTTCTTTTCGTTGCTCACGCCACCGCGGCTTCTTTGCCGCGCCGATCCTGCATGATCTTCACCGCGTCCTTGCGCGCCGCTTGCTGCGCGACCAGGTCGGAAAGCTTCACAGAGTCGAGGTACTCGTACATCTTGTCGTTGAGCGTCGCCCACAGCTCGTGCGTCATGCAGCGCCGCTCGTCCTGGCAGTTTTCCTTGCCGCCGCACTGGGTCGCGTCCAGCGGCTCGTCGACCGCGGTGATGATGTCGGCGACCGATACCTGCGCGAGGTCGCGCGCGAGCGTGTAGCCGCCGCCGGGACCGCGCACGCTCCCGACCAGCGTATGGCGCCGCAGCTTGCCGAACAGCTGCTCCAGATACGAAAGCGAGATGCTCTGCCGCTGGCTGATGCCAGCGAGAGTGACGGGACGCTTGCCGCCGTGCAGGGCGAGATCGAGCATCGCGGTCACTGCAAACCTTCCCTTGGTCGTCAGTCTCATTGTGGACTCCAGGCGTCTAATACCTGAGAAAACCAGTCAACTATACTTTTCCCGATAAAATCAGTCAACTATTACTTCCCGACCACCTTGCGATCTCCCCAGCGAGTGGCGGCCAAGGCGCTGTCTTTCTCGGCTTTCAAGGACTCTATTTCATTCAAAATCAACTCCATGCGCTTGTCCAGGTCGAGGCTGTGATCGAGCAGACCCTGCACCGCCTTGGCTAGCGGGTCGTCCTCGGCCTTGGAAGTGACCGCGTAAGCGGAAAAGCCGAGCTTCGCCGCCTTCTCCTCGCGGCTCTTGTCCTGCTCGTCGAGGATGATGCGTGCGGGGATGCCGACTGCGGTCGCGCCGGGCGGAACATCCTTCACCACCACCGCATTCGACCCGATCCTGGCGCCGTCGCCGACCGTGATCGGTCCGAGCACCTTCGCGCCCGCGCCGATGACGACGCCTTTGCCGAGGGTGGGGTGGCGCTTGCCCTTGTTCCAGGTGGTCCCGCCTAGGGTCACGCCGTGGTAGAGCGTGCAGTCATCGCCGAGCTCGGCGGTCTCGCCGATGACCACGCCCATGCCGTGGTCGATGAAGGCGCGCCGGCCGATCCTGGCGCCCGGGTGGATCTCGATGCCGGTCAGGAAGCGCGACAGGTGCGAAGTCAACCTTGCCAGCCAGCGCAGCTTCATGCGCCACAGGCCATGCGCTACCCGATGCATGAGCAGCGCATGGAACCCCGGATAGCAGGTGATGACCTCCCAAGTCGAGCGGGCCGCAGGGTCGCGTTCGAACACGCACGCTATGTCTTCTCGGATCCGGGTAAACATGGTTGCCCTCGGGGAGTTCGCATTATGGAAAACCTTAGTGAAATGGTCAACTATTTGTCCTTGGGACGGTCCCAGGCGGCCAGCATGCCCCGCAGGATGTTGACCTCGACCTTCTCCAGCTTCGCCCTCGCGAGCAGCCGGCGCAGCCGTTCCATCAGCTTGCGCGGGTAGCGCGGGTGCAGGAAACCGCTCGCGCGGAGGCTGCGCTCGAGGTGCGCGTAGAGCTGCTCGATGTCTTCGTGCAGGGCGGGGTCGGGTCGGGAGGAGGCCGCCGCGGGCTCCAGCGCAGCCATGCGCAGCTCGTAGGCCATGACCTGCACCGCCTGCGCGAGATTGAGCGACGTGTACGCCTCGCTCGCCGGAATGCGCGCGAGCCGGGTGCAGCGCATGATCTCCTTGTTGGTGAGCCCGACGGTCTCGTTGCCGAACACGATCGCGACCTCGCCTGCCCTTGCGGCTTCCACGATCTCGCGCGCCGCGGCGCGCGCATCCAGGGGCGGATGCGACAGCTCGCGCGGGCGCGCGCTCAGAGCGACCGAGAACGTGGTCCCCGCAAGCGCCTCGTCGAGGTCCGCGCAAACGCGCGCCCACTGGAGAATGTCGAGGGCCCCGCTCGCCATCGCCCGCGCCTCGGGATCGGGGAACCGCCTCGGACGAACCAGCCGGAGCTGCGCGATGCCCATGGTCTTGAGCGCGCGCGCCGCGGCGCCGATGTTGCCGGGGTGCGAGGGTCGCGACAGCACCACGCGGATTCTGGACAACGGCCCGCGCGCTTTCATACTAGAATCCGGCCCTCGCTGTATCGCTCTTTTGAAATCCTGGACGAACCATGCACCCGATGCTCGGAATCGCGGTCAGGGCCGCGCGGCGCGCCGGCGCGATCATCAACCGCGCCGCTCGCGACGTGGATCTCCTCTCTGTCGCGCGCAAGCGGCACAACGATTTCGTCACGGAGGTGGACAAGGCCGCCGAAGCGGCGATCATCGAGATACTACACCGCGCCTACCCGGATCACGCGATCCTGGCGGAGGAGTCAGGCGCGAAGTCCGGGACCGCGGGCGAATCCGAGTACACCTGGATCATCGACCCGCTCGACGGAACGACCAACTTCATCCACGGCTTTCCCCAGTACGCGGTATCGATCGGACTGAAGCACAAGGGTGTCCTCGCCCAGGGCGTCATCTACGATCCGACGAAGAACGAGCTGTTCACCGCGACGCGCGGCCGCGGCGCCTACCTGAACGAGCGGCGCATCCGCGTCTCCAAACGCATCCAGCTCGGCGATGCCCTGATCGGGACGGGATTTCCGTTCCGTGACTTCGAGGGGCTCGACGAGTACCTCGCCATGTTTCGCACCCTGACGGCGCGCACCGCCGGACTCCGCCGCGCCGGCGCCGCCGCGCTCGACATCGCCTACGTCGCGGCGGGGCGACTCGACGGCTTCTGGGAGATGGGGCTGTCGCCCTGGGACATGGCGGCGGGCGCGCTCATGGTGCAGGAGGCGGGCGGCCTGGTCGGCGATTTCCGGGGCGAGGCCGAGTACCTGGCGTCGGGCCGCATCGTGTGCGGCAACCCGAAGATCTTCGCGCAGCTGCTTCAGATCATCGGTCCACTCGCGGTGAAGTAGGCGCCGCGCCGCCATGCGCCTCCTTCGCGCACTCCTTGCGGCATCGATCCTGTGGGCTTGCGCCGCGCGCGCGGCCGACCTGCGCATCGGCGTCGCCGCCGACGTGACCTCGATGGATCCGCATTTCCTCAATCTGCAGCCCAACATCAACATCGGCTGGCAGGTGTTCGACGCCCTCACGCACGTCGACGAGAACGCGCGCCTCATCCCGGGGCTCGCCGTCTCCTGGCGCGCTCTGGACGCAACGACCTGGGAATTCAAGCTGCGGCGGGGCGTGCGCTTCCACGACGGCAGCGAGCTCACAGCGCAGGACGTCGTGTTCTCGATCGAGCGCACGCTCCAGGTTCAGAACGGCCAGCTGCGGCCTTTCACGCAGCGCATCGTCGCCAAGGAAACCCCCGACCTGTATACCGTGCGGCTGAAGACGGCGGCGCCCTACGCGATGGTGCCCTACGATCTCAACTCGGTGTTCATCGTTTCCAGAAAAGCGGCGGCCGGGGCGCGCCCCGAGGACTTCGACTCGGGCAAGGCGATGGTCGGCACGGGTCCCTTCCGCTTCGTGCGCTTTGCCCGCGGCGACCGGGTCGAGCTGGCGCGAAACGACAAGTACTGGGGCGGTGTGCCTCCCTGGGAAAGAGTCACCTTCCGCATCGTGCCCAGCGACCCGGCCCGGCTCGCCGCGCTCCTCTCCGGAGATCTCGACCTCATCGAACAGGTCCCCACCGCGGACCTCGACAGGATCCGGCGCGACGCACTGCTCCAGACCGCGCAAAAGATTTCCTGGCGCACGATCTTCTTCCACCTCGACCAGCGCGAGCAGGCGCAAGGGGGTGGCGCGCGAAACCCGTTTCGCGACCTGCGGGTGCGGCGCGCACTGTCGATGGCGATCAACCGGCAGGCGATAGCCGAGCGCCTGATGGACGGCGCGGCGGTCCCGGCCTCCAACCTCGTCTCCCCGCCGGTGTACGGCTACGCGCCGGATCTGAAGCCCGATGTCTACGACCTGGAGGGAGCGAAGCGGCTGCTCGCTGAAGCCGGCTACCCCGACGGCTTCGCCACGACACTTTCGGCTCCCAACAACCGCTACGTAAACGACGAGCAGATCGCCCAGGCCGTGGCGCAGATGCTGGCGCGCGTCGGCGTACG
>Ga0137410_10000215_pt1 | contig 40848 bp, 37 predicted proteins | sample CZODoug1_16funga_FD_108878 | JGI IMG/M metagenome (GOLD analysis project Ga0137410, IMG submission 108878) | Vadose zone soil fungal communities from Angelo Coast Range Reserve, California, USA - CZODoug1_16fungal (Illumina Assembly) | ecosystem: Environmental > Terrestrial > Soil > Vadose zone... | reverse complement strand
CGGTGCCGTATCGTTGCTGCGCTCGGGCGTCTATCGGGTGGATGTCGATACCACCGGCGACACGACCTCCGTCACCGTGCGCCGCGGGGAGGCCGAGGTGACGGCTTCGGGCTCAGCGTTTCCGGTGCATTCGGAGCAGACGGCCCTGGTCGTGGGCGGCACCTCCCCGACCTACGACGTCCGCGACGCGATCCGTGCGGACGCTTGGGAGGACTGGTGTGCCAGTCGCGACCGGCGCTGGGAGGACGCCCGCTCCGCACGCTACGTGTCGCGCGACGTGATCGGGTACGAGGATCTGGACGACAACGGCGAGTGGCGTACGACGCCGGACTACGGTCCGGTGTGGGTGCCACGCGCCGTGGCCACGGGGTGGGCGCCGTACCGCTACGGGCACTGGGCCTGGGTGGAGCCATGGGGCTGGACGTGGATCGACGACGCGCCATGGGGCTTCGCGCCGTTCCACTACGGGCGCTGGGTGTACGTGGGCGACGGATGGGCCTGGGTGCCGGGCCGGGTGGTCGCTCGACCGGTGTACGCGCCGGCGCTGGTCGTGTTCGTGGGCGGACGCAATTGGAGCCTCGCCATCGGAGCCGGCCCAGGCGTGGCCTGGTTCCCGCTCGCGCCGGAGGAGCCGTACTACCCCGCCTATCACGTGAGCAACACGTACATCCGCAACGTGAACGTGACCAACGTCAACGTCACCAACATCAACGTGACGAACGTCAACGTCACGAACATCAACTACCGCAATCGTCGCGAGCGGGATGCCGTGACGGTGGTCTCGCGTGAGACGTTCGTGGGTTCGCGCCCCGTGAATCAGGGTGTGATCGTGGTCCCGCGCGATCGGCTCGATCAGGCCCGGGTGGTTGGCTTCGCCGCGCGAGTCACACCGACGCGGCAGAGCATCCTGGCGCAAGCCACGATCGTCCAAGCCCGGCGCCCACCGGAAATCGTCACGAACCGGGAGGTGGTCGTCCGGCGCCAGCCTCCCCCGGCCCCCGTGCCGTTCGCGGCGCGCGAGCTGGCCCTCGCGGCCCACCCGGGGCGCCCGCTCGACGACGCAACGATACGCACGCTACGCACCAGCACGCCCAACGCGAGCGCGCGTCCGGTGGTGCGCCCTGCCGCTCCCGCCCGCGCCCCCGCCCCCGGCCCCGGCCCCGAGCCCCGAGCGCAGGCGCCCACGCCGGCCCTGCGGCCCGCGCGCGAAGGGCTCCCGCCCTCGCGCCCGGCCCCAACCACACAAGCGCCGCCGCAGCAACAGCGACCGGCGCCGCCGGCACCGCACAAGCCCGCCGAGCGGCCGGTCCCGAGCCCGGAACGCCAGCGCGCCGAGCCGCAGCGCCAGCAACCGGAGCGCCGCCCCGACGCGGGGCGCCGGTCCGAAAAGGATCGCAAGGCCGAGCGGGACACGACGAAATAGAAAAAGCCGTCGTAGATTACAGGCGGCCATGGAGACCAAGCGGCGGTACGAGCACCCGACATCGGCCGCCGGCACTGCGCCGGCGGCGGTCTCGCCCGAGCGGGCGCTGCGGGTGTTCACCCAACCCGAGCGCAATCCGGGGATCCCCCTGGACCTGGATCTCGTCCGCGCCCTGCGCATCAACCGCAGCGCCGTGGAGCGCCGGGCCGCCACCATCCCCACGCGGCGCACCGTCAAGAAAGAATGGCAGGCCGCGTGGCTGCTGCGCGCCATCACCTGCATCGACCTGACCACGCTGCAGGGGGACGACACCCCCACCAACGTGCTGCGGCTGTGCGCCAAGGCGAAGAGTCCCGTGCGGCCCGATCTGCTCGGGGCGCTCGGCGCCACTGGACTCGACGTCAAGGTCGGCGCGGTGTGCGTATATCACGCGTTCGTACCCTTGGCCGTGGAAGCACTGGAGGGCTCGGGGATCCCTGTGGCCGCGGTCTCGACGGGATTCCCCGCGGGGCTCAATCCCCTGCCCCAGCGGATCGAGGAGATCAAAGCCTCGGTCGCCGCCGGAGCGCAGGAGATCGACGTCGTGATCACACGCGCCCTCGCGTTGGCGGGTGCATGGGAGGCGCTGTACGACGAGGTGCGCGGCTTCCGGGAAGCCTGCGGCGGCGCCCACATGAAGGTGATCCTCGGCACGGGCGACCTCGCGACGCTCGTGAACGTGGCGCGCGCCAGCCAGGTGGCCATGATGGCCGGGGCCGACTTCATCAAGACGTCCACCGGCAAAGAGTCGGTGAATGCGACCCTCCCCGTCGGGGTGGTCATGACGCGGCAGATCCGCGACTACCACGAGCGCACCGGCTATGCCGTGGGGTTCAAGCCGGCGGGCGGGATCCGCAAAGCCAAACAGGCCCTCGACTGGCTGATCCTAATGAAGGAAGAGCTGGGGGATCGCTGGCTGCGGGCCAATCTGTTCCGACTCGGCGCGTCGGCGCTGCTCAGCGACATCGAGCGCCAGCTCGAGCACTTCGTGACTGGGCGCTATTCGGCGGCGCATCACCATCCCATGGTATGACATGACGACTGTCTCGGAGATATTCGAAACGATGGCGTACGGGCCGGCGCCCGAGAGCGACAAGCCGGCCCTCGAGTGGATCGCCCGGCAGAACGGCGCGTTCGGACTGTTCATCGGCGGGCGCTGGACCAAAGGAAAGAGCGACGCGGGGTTCGACGTCATCAACCCCGCCACCACGGCCCGGCTGGCGCGCGTCACGCAGGCCGACCAGGCGGACGTGGACAGCGCCGTCGCGGCGGCGCGCAAGGCGTTTCCGGCCTGGGCCGCGCTGTCCGGCCACGCCCGTGCGCGCCACTTGTACGCTCTGGCGCGTGCCGTCCAAAAGCATTCTCGCCTGCTGGCCGTGCTCGAGAGCCTCGACAACGGCAAGTCGATTCGGGAGACCCGTGATCTGGACATCCCGCTCGTGGCCCGCCACCTGACGCACCATGCCGGCTGGGCCCAGCTCGCGGAGTCTGAGTTCACGGGCTACGGGCCCGTGGGCGTGGTGGGGCAGATCGTCCCCTGGAACTTCCCGCTCCTGATGGTGGCGTGGAAAATCGCGCCGGCTCTGGCCGCCGGCAACACGGTCGTCTTGAAGCCCGCCGAGTTCACCCCGCTCACGGCCCTGTGCCTGGTCGAGATCGCGCACGAGGCAGGCCTCCCGCCGGGCGTGCTCAACGTCCTGACCGGGGACGGCCGGACGGGCGAGCTGATCGTGAACCATCCCGACATCGACAAGATCGCGTTCACCGGCTCGACCGAGGTGGGCCGCATCATTCGCAAGGCCACGGCGGGATCGGGCAAGAAGCTCTCGCTCGAGCTGGGCGGGAAGAGTCCGTTCATCGTGTTCGACGACGCCGATCTGGACAGCGTGGTCGAGGGCGTGGTGGACGCGATTTGGTTCAACCAGGGGCAGGTGTGCTGCGCGGGCTCGCGCTTGCTGGTGCACGAGGGGATCGCCGAGCGGCTGGTCACGAAGCTCAGGGCGCGCATGGAAAAGCTGCGGGTGGGCCCGCCGCTCGATAAGGCGGTCGACATGGGTGCGATCGTCGCGCCGGTGCAGCTCGAGCGCATCCGCTCGCTGGTGAACACCGGGGTGGAAGAAGGCGCGACCATGTGGCAGCCATCGTGGGCATGCCCCACGGACGGCTACTTCTACCCGCCGACGTTGTTCACCAACGTCTCGCCCGCCGCCACCATCGCCCAAGTCGAGATCTTCGGGCCGGTGCTCGTCTCGATGACGTTCCGCACTCCGGCCGAAGCCGTCGAGCTCGCCAACAACACACCGTATGGACTCGCAGCGAGCGTGTGGACGGAGAACATCAATCTCGCTCTCGACGTGGCGCCCAAGATCAAAGCCGGCGTCGTGTGGGTGAATTGCACCAATCTGTTCGACGCCGCCTCGGGGTTCGGGGGATACCGGGAGTCCGGGTTCGGGCGCGAGGGTGGGAAAGAGGGGATGTGGGAGTACCTGAAAACGAATTGGGAGCGGGGAGCAGGGAGCGGGGAGCGGGACCTTCCAAAGCCCCAGCGAGCGAAGGCTCGCAAGGCCACGGCGGGTACCGCTCCCCGCTCCCCGCTCCCTCCTATAGATCGGACGTACAAGCTGTTCATTGGGGGAGCGCAGGTGCGTCCGGACCAGGGGTACAGCCGCAAGATCTTGTCCCCGTCAGGGACGCTCCTGGCCGAGGTCGCTGAGGGGAATCGCAAGGATATCCGGAACGCCGTCGAGGCGGCGCACGCCGCGGAAGCCTGGGCGAAGACCAGCGGCCACAACCGCGGGCAGGTTCTGTACTACCTGGCCGAGAACCTGGCGCAGCGCGCCGACGAGTTCGCGCAGCGGATCTCAGACCTCACGGGTCGCGCGGTCGAGGACGGTCGCGCTGAAGTGGACGCGAGTATCGCGCGGCTCTTCTCCTATGCCGCGTGGGCCGACAAATACGACGGGGCCGTGCACCAGACCCCCATCCGGGGCGTGACGCTCGCCATGAACGAGCCCATTGGCGTGATCGGTATCGCTTGCCCCGAAGAAGCGCCGCTCTTGGGGTTCGTCTCGCTCGTTGGTCCGGCCGTCGCGGTGGGCAATACCGTGATTGCGATCCCGTCCGAGGCGCATCCGCTCGCCGCCACCGAGCTGTACACGGTGCTCGATGCCTCGGACGTGCCGGCGGGCGTAATCAACATCGTCACCGGAGCCAAAGACGCGCTCGCGAAAGTGCTGGCTGAGCACGACGACGTGGATGCGGTGTGGTACTTCGGCAATCAGGCGGCGGGTGCCGAGGTCGAGCGGGCGTCGGCGGGCAACATGAAGCGGACGTGGGTGGAGTGGCATCCGCGGGACTGGCAGGACAGCAGGCACGGCGAAGGCAGAGAATTCCTGCGGGAAGCCACGCAGGTGAAGAACATTTGGATTCCTTACGGAGAGTAAACAAACGGGGCCAGGAAGCATCTCCTGGCCCCTCTATTATTCACGCCGCCAGACGTTTGCCATCCGCGGGCGCCAATTTGACCTTCATACGCTTCCAGCGGTTGCAGATCGGGCAGCCCGCATAAGTGCGGCCGAGCCAATCCGTTTCATAGTGTTGTGGATGCCGGCACGCACTGGGCGACCGGCGCTTGGTGACATCGCGTTTCTTGGTCGTCATAGGCATCTCGCCACGTGGCCGTGACGATGTATGAACCACCGATGCCCTGCGGAAGTTCCCCTGCCCTAGGATCTTACCCTACGCCCAGGTAGCGCTCGTCCCAGGCGATTCCGAACTGGCCGTTGCACTTCGGACACTGCATGTCGACGGTGTACCCCGTGATGGGGGCGCGGGCGCGGCAGACGGGGCAGACGGCATAGCGAGAGCGCCAGTGATCCGGGAGGTCCTGAACCTGGGCGGGGCGAGGCACGACGGTCCAGTGGCGCGGTCGGGAGAAGAGGGTTTGCAGGAATCGCCGGGGGACGCGGACCCGCTCACGCCGCGGGACCTGGAGAACCGCGTCCTCGGGCGTCAGGCCTACGACGCGATACCAGGCGCCCCGCCTGAGGCCGCAGTTCACGTCCTGCTTCAGGCGGGCCCAGGCCCCCGGCAGGGTATCTCGCGTCGGCTCCATGGGTGCAACCTGGACGCGCCGCTGGAGCCTGTCAATCGGTAAAGGACCTGGGTTTCACATCGGAGCGCCGGGGGTTACACAGGGACTTCTGGTCCGAAACGCTCCACTCGAAGCATGAGAAGGCGCGCGGGGAATGGCGCATCTCCACCATAAGTCGGGGCGCCGGGATTTGAACCCGGGACCTTCTGGTCCCAAACCAGACGCGCTACCGGACTGCGCTACGCCCCGAAAGACTAGACGCCAAGGCGCCGAGATGCCGAGTCGCCCAGGAAAAGCACAGACACAACCTAGTGAAGGAGCCGCAAAAAGCTACTTGGAGCGGCGGACCAAGACTTCGACCAGCGCACGAATCGCCCGCCCGCGATGCGACACGCGCTGCTTCGCCGGCATCGGCGCCTCCGCGAACGTCATCCCCAAGTCGCTCGAGAAGAACAGCGGATCGTACCCGAAGCCGCCGCCGCCGCGCGGCGCGGTCAGGATCCGGCCCTCGCACGTCGCCTCGACCAGCTGCGGCTTGGCGAGCGGCGTGTCGAGATACGCCACCACGCAGCGGTAGCGCGCAGTGCGCTGCTCGTCGGGAACGCCCGCCAGCCGCTCGAGCAACAGCGCGTTGTTGGCCGCATCCCCCGCCCCTGCCCCGTGCATTTGCGACCAGCGCGCCGAGAACACGCCCGGCGCCCCCTCGAGCGCGTCCACCTCGAGCCCCGAGTCTTCGGCCAGCGTGGGGATGGTGCCGCGCTTCGCGAAGTACCGCGCCTTGGCGACGGCGTTCTCGGCGAAGCTCGTGCCCCGCTCCAGATCGGCTTCATCCGGGAGGCGCTCGAGGAACTGCTCGGCGGGAAACGTCAGCTGAAACGGAAGGCCGGTGAACAGGTCCCGGATCTCCCGGATCTTGCCCTCGTTACGGGTGGCGACCAACAGCCTCATCGCGGAATCAGTCACGCAGGCTTGCCGCGCAGCCGCGCGATCAGGGCGGTGGTTGAAGCACCAGGTACCAGCGGCACGCGCACCACCCGCCCGCCCCACCCTTCCACCTGATCTGCCCCGACAATCGCGGCGCGCGCATAATCCGCCCCCTTCACCAGCACGTCGGGGCGGAGGCGCTCGATCAACGGCAGCGGCGTCTCCTCGTCGAACAACACGACGCAGTCGACGGATGCGAGGGCGGCGAGCAGGCGAGCCCGCTCCCGCTCGGGCACCATGGGGCGGTCGGCCCCTTTCTCGAGCCGGCGCACCGAGGCATCGCTGTTCACGCCCACCACCAGCGCCCCGCCCTCGGCGCGGGCCGCTTCCAGGATTGCCACATGCCCGACGTGGAGCAGATCGAACACGCCGTTCGTGAACACGACAGGCCCGCGCTGCCGCTCGCGCCAGCGCGCGGCGTCGCCCGCTGCGCGAATCTTCTCGGCGGTGTTCATGGGGCCGAATCCTCGTCCAGCGTCGCGCCCCGCCCGCGCAGGGTCCACTGCAGCAGCGGCGGGGTTACCAGCGTCGTGGCGATGACGACGAACAGGATGGCGCTGAACAGCCGGTTCGAAAGAATGCCCGCTGTCAGCCCGATCTGCGCGAAGATCAACCCCACCTCCCCGCGCGGCGCCATGCCCACCCCGACCGCCGGCCGATTGAAGCGGCGCCACGGGACCGCCCAGCCGCTCGCAAACTTTCCGATGACGGCGATGGCGAAGAGCGTGCCGGCGATCGCCAGCGTCTGATGGTTCTCGGGCAGACGCGGGTCCCACACTCGGGGGTCGACGGCGGCGCCGATGCTCAGGAAGAAGATGGGAGTGAAGATGTCCGCGACCGGCTTGATCCGCTCCTCGATGCGGTCAAACTGCTCGGTCTCGGACAGGATGAGCCCGGCCGCGAACGCACCAATGATGAGCGCCGTGCCGGCACGATCGGCCAGGACACACAGCAGCAGCAGGAACGCGAACGCCGACACGACCAGCGTGCCGCGAACCCGCAACCGATCGACCAACCCGAAGAGCCACGGGGCGAGCTTCAGTCCGATCCACAGGGCTATGAAAAGGAACGCGACCGCCACGCCGAGGATGCGCAGCGCGCCCTGCAGGGTGAACGCCGTCCCGGCCGCGAGTCCCGAGACCACGCCCAGGATTACGAGCCCGATGACGTCGTCGATCACCGCCGCACCAAGAATCATGCGTGCCTCCAGGCTGTGCAGCACCTGGAGGTCCTTGAGCACCCGCCCGGTGATCCCGACCGAGGTCGCGGTGAGGGTCGCGCCTACAAAGATGGCGGTCGTCGACGGGTCGGCGGTCGTGTGCTCGTAGCCATGCCAGCCGGACCGCCAGTACAGAAAGCCCAGGACGAACGGCACCGCGACACCCACCACCGCGACCGCGGTCGCGGCGGTCCCCACCCGCATCATCGCTTTGAGATCGGTCTCGAGCCCGATCTCGAACAGCAAGACGACGACGCCGACTTGGGCGAGCAGCCGAAACACCGGCGTGAGCGGGTCGTCGGCGCCGATCGGGATGACGTTGAGAAAGCCGACCCCGAGGAGGATGCCCACCACGAGCTCGCCCATGACGGCCGGCTGCCCCAGACGCTCGAACGCCTCGCCGGCGAACTTGGCGGCGAGCAGCATGACGGCGAACACCGTGAAAAAGCGGGCGACGTCGATTCCCCCCGCGGCTGCCCCGAGCGCGAGCGGCAAGCCTACGGCCAGGGCCCACGCGGGCAGGCTAAAGCGGCTGCGTCGCTTTGGGATGGAAGTTGAAGGTGTGATTGAACAGCGGCAGGCTGACCGACTCGCTGTACTCGGTCTCGATCACGATCTCCCGGGGTGACGCCCGCCGCGCGATGCGGATCTGCTGGGCCTCGGGCGGAAGCCCGATGTCCTGCGCGGCGGCCTGGATGCGGCGGCGGATCGTGCCGTCGTCGAGAGAGGGGGCGAGTGCCGCCTGGGTCTGCATCTCGTCGAGCAAGCGATAGTACCGAAAGAACAACTCGCCGATGTTGACCCCATAGTACAACGCCCCAACCAAGAAGAGCAGCGAAACCAGGCAGCCGGTGGAGCTGGCGCCGCGCCGGCCGGCGAAGGGACGCTTCACCACTGCGACTGCGCTCCGTCCACCAGGTCGTTCACGAGGTTCTCGAGCGCCAGCTTGCGGCCCGCCGCCTCTTGCGGCGGCGTGTAGTTTCCCGTCTCGCTCAACCCCTGCCGCTGCCACAGCGTCTTGCCTTCCCGCTGGTCGAGAATCTCGACGTCGATGGTGATCTGGACCTGGCGCTGCGTGACGTCAGTGCGGCCCTGCCCGGCGCGGAACGCCGCCGGCAGGTCGGGGTCGTAGCGCGTGACCTTGCCGCGCACCACCGCATCCGCGGTGTTCTCCCCCGCGATGCGGAGCCCAAGGCGGCGCTGGAACGCTTCCAGTACCGCGTCGTTCACTTCCTTGGTCAGCGCCGGTTCTGCGGTCTGGTTGTCGAAGGGCAGAATGGCGACGGTCTTGATGTTCGGCAGGCCGCCGCCGGCGAACCCGTACAGGCAGCCACTGAGCGCGAGGGCGAGCGCGCTAACGGCGCCCGCGCCAAATCGCAGGGTCGAGCACCGCGGCCGTGTCCACCGAGACCACCGTAAGCTCAAACCGAGCCCTCTCCCCAGGAAAATCCATGCGGGCGCGCGCCGGCAGCCGCTGCGCGTCGAATTCGGTGCGGCTGCGCGCCAACACCTTGCCCTCTCGCCGCCACTCCGCCTCGAGCACGCGCGCGCCGCCGCGCGTCTCGCGGTAGTCGAGCGTGTCACCGTCCTGCACGAACCGCCAGATCCGGACGGTCGAATCGGCGCCGTGGCTTCCGAACACCAGCGCGTCCGGCGCCGGTGGGCGCACGATCCCGAGCGCCGCCCACAGCATCCGCACCGCGGGGATCAGCGAGCGGAAGTTCTTCTCGGGATCCGCCCAGATGGCCGAGTCGGCGACGATCGCCGCCGCTCCCGCGCCGAGGCCCAACGGTCCCACGTAATCGAACCGTAGCGAATCGGGCGGTGCGATGCGTGCCTGTCCGCGGCCGCCCCACCGCTTCTGGTCGTCCTGATACTTCCACCGGAACCGGATCGCCGTGCGGCGTGTGGGCAGCGTGCCCCGAGTCCATTCGACGGCCGAGTCGCGATCCGCCGGGGCCAGCGGCTGCGGCACCAACGGCGCCGGCGGTCGCGGGCACCCGGCCAGCAGCGCACAGGCGGCAATGTAGGAGAGCGCTACCCGCGGGTCAAGCGGAAAACGTTGCGGTCTCAATAGTTAAACCCAGAAGTAGTAACCCGTCAAAGTAGTGCCGGCTTACGACCGACAGGAAGGCCGCGACCGGCACCCTAGATGCGCACGGGATCCGGAATCGGCTTGAGCAGGTCGAGGACATGCTCCGGGATACGCGTCACTGTGTGCTGATGGGTGAGCGAGACGAGCGCGGTCTCGCCCGTGGCGAGCAGCTCGCCCGTCCCCGCCCGCTCGACGACGTAGCCGAAGGTGACCCGCCGAGACGCGAGCTCGCGCACCCAGCAGCGCACCTGCACCAGATCGTCGTACCGGGCGGCGGCGCGGTAGCGCACGTGAACTTCGGAAACGGCGAGGTAGACGCCCTGCTGCTCCAGCTCTTTGTAGGTCAACCCCGTTTCGCGCATCAGCTCGGTGCGCGCGCGGTCGAACCAGACGAGGTAGTTGGCGTGGTAAACCACGCCCATCTGGTCGGTCTCGGAATAATTGACGCGCAGAGTTATCGAGCTGATCACGCCGGGGCAACATAGCGCTTGCGGCTGTTCTCCGCGATTCCTAGCTTGGGGGCCGTGCCACTCCCTGCTTCCCGCGTGGTCGTCGTCGCCGACGCGCATCTCGGCCAGGTCCCGCCCGCGATCGCAGCCACGTTTCACCGTTTCCTCGAGGCCGTGCCGGATCTCGGGGACGCGCTCCTCATCAACGGCGACCTGTTCGACTTCTGGTTCGAGTACGGCTCGGTCGTCCCGCGCCGTCACTTCGGCACGGTCGCGAAGCTGCACGCCCTGCGGACCCGTGGCGTACCCATCACGTTCGTGGGCGGCAACCATGACCGCTGGGGCGGCGACTTTCTCATTCACGACCTGGGGATCGCCTTCCATCCGGGGGAAGCCGAGTTCGATGTGGCGGGGCGCCGCGCCTTCGTGGCCCACGGCGACGGTCTGACCGAGCAGCACTGGAATGCCAAGCTGATGCACCGGGTCACGCGCCATCCACTCACCATCAAGGTATTCCGGGCGCTGCATCCCGACCTGGGCTTCTGGATCGCGCACCAGCTCTCCCGCAAGCTCGCGGATAACACCCGCGACCGGGCCGTGCTCGACCGGGCCGAGCGGGCGCAGGCGCAGTACGCGGAGCAGCTGCTCGCGCGCCGGCCGGACCTGGAGCTCGCGATTCTCGCCCACACGCATCGTCCGGCGCTGGCGCAGCTGCCAAACGGGCGAGCGTACCTGAATCCGGGAGCCTTCCTCGACGGCGGGCGGTATGCGGTGATAACCAAAGACGATGTGAAGTTGAAGACGTTTCAGTAACGACGTCGCGAAAAGACGTCTTACCCGAGCGGGACCACTTCGACGTGCTTCAGCTTCTCTCCCAGAAACCGCGCGCCTACCTTACGAAAATGCGGCTCGTCGTCCGACACGACAAAGCGGTGCGTCGGACGATTGTCCGGAGGCGCCGTGAGGCCGCGTCGGGTGAGATCCTCGGCCACGACCTTGGCGGTCTCCTCGGCGCTGTCCACCAGCGTTACCGCCGGTCCCAGTACACGGGCGAGCAGCGGCTTCATGAGCGGGTAATGTGTGCAGCCTAGCACGAGCACGTCCGCGCCGGCGCGCTGCAGCGGCGCGAGGTACTCCCGCGCGATCAGCTCCGTCGCCGAGTGGTCGAACCACCCCTCTTCCACCAGCGGCACGAACAGCGGACAGGCCTGGACGCACACGGCGGCGTCAGGCCGGAGCTGCTTGATGGCCCGCTCGTAGGCACCGCTCGCGATCGTGCCCGCCGTACCGATCACGCCGATCTTCCCGGACCGCGTGCCCTGCACCGCGGCGCGCGCACCGGGCTCGATCACGCCGACCAGGGGCACGGGCGAGCGCTCCCGCAGGAAGTCCAGCGCCTGAGCGCTGATGGTATTGCAGGCGACGACCAGGGCCTTCACGCCGCGCTGGAGCAGGTAGGCGAGAATCTCACCCGAGTAGCGACGCACCGTGTCCGGCGACTTGGGCCCGTAGGGAACGCGCGCCGTGTCGCCGAAATAGATCACGGACTCGTGCGGCAGGCGCTCGAACACCGCCCGGGCCACGGTGAGGCCCCCGATGCCAGAATCGAATACGCCGAGCGGCGCCGCGTTCACGGCCGGGGCACCGGCAGGCTGATCCCGACCCCGCCCGGGAACGCCCGAACCTGCAAGTCCTTGGGAAAATCCTGGAGGTGCGCCGAGACGAACGCTTCGGCCCCGGAGAACAGATGATTGAAGACCCAAAGCACGATCCAATCCTGGACTTCCTGCTTTTTTGCGTCGATGAGCGAAGAGCGTGTTTCCCGGAGGTAGTTCAGCTCGGATTGCGCCTTCAGCGTCATCATCGCGCTCACGCCTTCCCAGGTCGCGAACACCGCGCCGGTGACGTGCCGCCCCGTCGCCGCCTGTCCCCACCCCGGCACGAGCAGCGACCTGAGGAACGCCCCCATCGGCCTGATGCGGTGCGTCGTGTCGGTAGGAACGACCAGCGCGCCGGTGGTGACGAGCGGGGGGGTCGTGTCCGGGACTTGGGCGGACAGGCGGACAGGCGAACTGGCGAACAGGAGGAAGATGGCGACGAGTCCGCAGCGTAGGGGCGCAGCATGCTGCGCCCCTACTTCGACCAGATTCCGGCCCCCGATTCGGTGTCCCGTCACTGTGCCACCATCACCTTCAGCCTCCCGGGCTCCAGGCGCACCGTGCACTGGCTCGCATCCGGCTGCCGCAGCTCGCCGTCGAGGTGCAGCAGCAGCGGTCCGTCGAGCGAGCGGATGGTGACCTTGCGGGTTTGAAACAGGGCGACCTCACCCATGTTGGCGTGCGTGCCGCGCATCACGCGCGGCACCGCCATGAGGAACCGCAGCAGCGAGATGCGCCGCACGATACAGACGTCCAGCCGTCCGTCTCCCGGCTGCGCATCCGGAGCGAATCGATAACTGCCGCCGGCGGTCGTGCCATTGCACACCTCGATCATCATCATGTACCCCGTTTCAGCGAATCCGCGCGCCCGCACCTCGAAGCGCTGCGCGCGATAGCCCGTGAATGCGCGGAGCACCGGTACGAAGTACGAGGCGAAGCCCGACAGCCCCGGCATGGCGTTCCGGACCCGCACGACCTCGGGTCCGAAGCCGAACCCGACGCTGTTCACGAAGTACTCCTCGCACACCAGGCCGGCGTCGAACCGCGCTACCTGGGCGGTGACGAGCCGTCGCACGGCGCGCACCGGACTGTGCCGGTACACGCCCACGAGCTTCGCGAAATCGTTTCCGCTGCCGATCGGCACGACGCCGAGCGCGACGTCCGCCCCCCCTGGGGAACGGAGTAACCCGTTCGCCACTTCATGCACGGTGCCGTCGCCGCCCACGGCCACGACCCGCTGCGCCCCCGCCTGCACCGCGCGCGCCGCGAGCTCCGTGCCGTGGCCCGGCCCCGCGGTGCGCTCCACCTCCACCGACCACCCCTGGCGCTGGAATTCGCGCGCGATGGGATCGAGCGCGCGGGCCGCCGCGCCGCGGCCGGCCGCGGGGTTGAGCACCACGTGGGCGTGGATCAGAGTCTTCCATAATAAGCAGAGAGGCCCGATCCGGCAGCGGATCGGGCCTCGAGACTGCGTGAATCGACGCGCCTAAGACCGTGTGACCGTGTACTGGCCGCAGGCGGTGAACTGGACCGTCACATTCGTCGTCACGCCAGCCTTCGTGACCACCGCCGCGAGCGTGCCGGAATCGAACCGCGGCTCGACCGTGCAGCTGGCGTTATAGTGCAGCTGCGGGTTCGTGGTCACCGCGAGCGAGTAGCTGAGGAGCCCGGACGTCCACGTCGACGACCCCGCGATGTTCCAATTCCCGCTCGGGAGTGGCGAACCGGCCTGGATCGTCCCTGCCTGGTCGGCCGTGAAGGTCGAGGACCACGTGCGGACGTGAGATGCCGTGGCGCCGGTGGCGAAAGTGTAGTCGGTCCGGAAATCCGTCTCCGTGAACTGCAGCTGGTCGGCGCTTCCGGTTACCATGCGAACGCCGTTCTCTACCACCGAGCGCGTCTTTCCCGTGACGCTGTTGGTGACGCTGCGGCTGAAATCGGTGTGACGGGTCCGAAGCGCCCGGTCGGTCGTGGTCGGGGTGGGATCGACGTAGTCGATCGTGCCGCCGAGCGTCGCCGTGTACGACCCGTTGGTCACGGTGCAGCCGGTGAAGTCGACCCGCACGGAATCGGGCACGGGATCGCCGTCGGAGTTCGTGGGTGAGGCAGGCGTTATCGTCGGCGTGCAGCTCCCCGACGTCGACGGCATCACGGGAGCTCCCATCATCGAGCCGACCGCGAACGGCGCGCCGGAAGAGGAGTTGTACGTGGCGCCCTGCGCGAGCCCCGCGGCATCGGTGGTGATTTCTTCGGCGATAGCGTTGGCTTCGAGCTGACTCAAGACAGCGGTGGGCGATTGCGTGTTGTTGCAGGCGGCGAGCAGCGCGGCGGCGGCGATCGCGCTGGCGGCGAGGCGCGCGGCACTCCCGGTGATACGGCGCATGCGTCAGCCCTCCGATGGTGTCGAGTGCAGGGCGCTGGACAGGCAGCACAGCTGGAGGGAAGACTACGGGCCCGGCGGAACCGTCACCGCAGCACAGGTTGCTCGCGCCACGTGATGTGGCGCACATCGCCGGCGGCTAGTCGCCCGGGTGCAGGTGCCCCTTCGCCAGCAACAACTCCGCGTTGAGGATCGCGGCTCCGGCGGCGCCCCGGATCGTGTTGTGGCTCAGGGCCACGAAGCGGTGCCCCAGCACGCCGTCCCGCGCGATCCGGCCCACGCTGATGCTCATGCCGCCCCCGGCGTCGCGATCGAGCCGCGGCTGCGGGCGGTCGGGCTCGTCGCGCACCACAATGGGCCGTGCCGGCGCGCTGGGAAGGGTGAGCTGCTGGGGCAGTGCGGTGAAGGAGTCGAACGCCTCGCGCAGGTCCCCTGGCTCCGCCGCCTTCGCGAGCTTCACCCGCACTGCCGCCATGTGCCCGTCCACCACGTTCACCCGATGGCACTGCGCACTCACCGCGAAATCCGCGGGCGTCACCCGGCTACCGCTCAGGCGCCCGAGAATCTTGCGCGTCTCCCGCTCGATCTTTTCCTCCTCGTTCGCGATGAAGGGCACCACGTTGTCGGTGATGTCGAGGGAGGCGACCCCCGGGTATCCCGCGCCCGAGAGCGCCTGCAGCGTGGTGACGACCACCGCCTCGACGCCGAAGCGCGCGGCGAGCGGCGCCAACGCGAGCGCAATCATCACCGTCGAGCAATTGGGATTCGTCACGATGAAGCCCCGCCCCGAGCGGGCCTTGAGCAGCGCCAGATGGTCCGGGTTGACCTCGGGCACGAGCAGCGGCACGGCGTCGTCCATGCGGTGGGACGACGAGTTGCTGATCACCGGGTACCCGGCCTGGGCGAACCGCGTCTCGATCGGTCCCGCGACGTCGGCCGGCAGGCCCGAGAACACCAGGTCGCACGCGAGGGGCGGCTCGGGAGCCTGGACGATGAGGGCGGCGGCGCTGGGCGGCACATCGCCCGGGAGCCGCCAGGTGCACGCCTCCGCGTACGGCCTGCCCTGCGAGCGGTCGGACGCCGCGAGCGCCGTCACGATGAACTGGGGATGGCGGTCGAGCAGCTGCAGGAAGCGCTGGCCCACGGCGCCGGTCGCACCGAGAATCCCTACCCGGATTTTCGCCATGGATCCTCCTTGACGCTGTCGGACGCGCGCGGTATGTATCAACATACAACCGAAGTAGTCGTGGTGATCGCCCGCGGCGTGGCATTGCGCGGGCTTTTCTGTTTCCCAAATAGAGACCGGGGATGCGAACCAGCGTGACCGTGCGGGTGGCGGGCTCGACGTCCAATCTGGGCGCCGGTTTCGACTGCCTGGGGGTGGCGGTCGGGCGCTGGCTCCGAGTTACCGCCCGGGCGGGGCGCGATGCGCCCGGGGACACGCTGGCGATCGAGCGCGGGGGGACGCTCCGGACACTCGACATGGCGCCGGCGGCGGACCTGCTGTACCGCGGCTTCGCCGCCGCCTGCCGGCGCGCGGGGCAGCAGGTGCCGGGAGGCCTCGCCCTGTCCGCCGACTCCGACATTCCCGTCGCGCGAGGGCTCGGCTCCTCCGCCGCGGCGACGGTCGCGGGGGCCGCCGCCGCGACGGCCCTGCTCGAGCTGAAGCTCGATGCGGCAGCACTGGCCGAGCTCTGCAGCGAGCTCGAGGGCCATCCGGACAACGTCGCACCCGCGGTGTTCGGCGGAGCCAACCTGGTGCTGCGCGGACCCGATGGCCTGATCGTGACGCCGCTCCCGATTCACCCGTCGCTCGCGCTGGTGTTCGCGGTCCCGGACTTCACCGTGGAGACCAAGCGCGCGCGCGCCGCGCTGCCCGCGACCCTGCCGCACGCGGACGCGGTGCGGGCGGCCGCGAAGAGCGCCGCCCTGGTCCACGGCCTCGCGCATGCGGACGCGCACCTCCTCGCCGCCGGGCTCGACGACGTGCTCCACGTTCCGTTCCGGCGCGCGCTCGTACCGGGATATGACGACGTGACGAGCGCGGCGCGGCAGGCGGGCGCCTACGGCGCGACGCTGTCCGGATCGGGGCCTACCGTCGTCGCAGTGGTGGCATCCGACCGGGTGCGCGCCGTGGGCGATGCCATGGCGCGTGCCTGGGCCGCCCGGGGCACTGCCGCCGAGACGTTCCACGCGGCCCGCCCCGCCGGCGGCCTCGAGACGAACTGACGCCATGGCCCGGGCCCCCGCCTCCCCCCCACACATCCACAAGTTCGGCGGCGCGTCGCTCGCGAACGCCGCTGGCATCGCGCACGCCGTGCAGATCGTGGTCGCCCACCGCCCTGCCCCACAGGTCGTCGTCGTATCGGCGATGAGCGGCGTGACCGATGCCCTGCTCGATTGCGCGGCCCGCGCATCGCGCGGCGACGCCGCGCAGGTGCGCAGCGGCGCCACGGCGCTTCGCGCCCGGCACACCGAGGCCGCGCGCGCCCTGATGCCGCGTGGCGCCCGGCTCGACGAGCTGGTCGGCGGCATCGACGCGGCGTTCGTCGAGCTCGAGCAGCTCGCGGGTGGGCTCGGGATGCTGCGCGAGATCACGCCCCGCACGATCGATTACCTCGTGGCGCGGGGCGAACGACTCTCGGCCCAGCTGTTCGCCGCCGCGCTCGAAGCGAGCGGCTGTCCCGCCGCCTACGTGGACGCGACGGACGTGGTCCAGACCGACGGCACGTTCGGCAACGCCTCCGCGGACCTGGGCCGCACCGTGCGGAGCGGGCGCCGCGCGCTCGAGCCGGTGCTGGCGGCCGGTGCAGTCCCCGTCGTGCCGGGCTTTCTCGGCGCCGCGCCCGACGGCGAGGTCGCGACTCTGGGGCGCGGCGGGTCCGACTTGACCGCGACCCTGCTGGCGCGCGTATTGGGAGCCCGCGAGGTCTCGCTGTGGAAAGACGTCCCGGGTCTGCTCACCGCGGATCCCCGAATCGTGCCGGACGCGCGCGTGGTGCCGCAGGTCCACGTTCGCGAAGCGGCGGAGCTGGCGTATTACGGCGCCAAGGTGCTGCATCCGCGCGCGCTCGGCCCGGTGATCAAGCAAAACGTGGCGATCCGGATCCGCCCGTTCGCCGACCCCGCGTCGCTCGGCACCGAGATTTCGCGGCGCCGCACACTCGAGCAGTATCCCGTCAAAGCGCTCTCGGCGATTCCGAAGCAGGCGCTGCTCACCGTCACGGGCAGCGGCATGCTGGGCGTTCCCGGCATTGCGGCCCGCACCTTCGCGGCGGTGCACCACGAAGGGATCTCGGTATCGCTCATCACGCAGGCCTCGTCCGAGCACTCGATCTGCTTCAGCGTCCCGGAGGAGAGCGCGCAGCGCGCGCGCCGCAGCCTGGAAGAGACATTCCAGCGGGAAATCGCGCGGCAAGAAATCGACGGCGTCGAGGCGCGCACCGGGCTCGCGACGCTCGTGGTGGTGGGGCTCGGCATGGCGGAGACGCCGGGCATCGCCGCCCGCGTTTTCTCCGCCCTGGCCGAGGCCGGGATCAACGTGATCGCCACGGCGCAAGGGTCGTCGGAGCTGAATCTGTCGCTGGTGGTGGACGGCAAGGAGGCGCCGCGCGCCCAGCGCGTGGTACACGCGGCGTTTCAGCTTTCCAAGATCGGAGGCGGCGCGGTGGCGCACCCCGAGCGCAGCGAGGTCGTGCTGTTGGGCTTCGGCCAGATCGGGCGGGCGCTCGCCCCCATGATCGCGAAGGTGAAGCGGGAGGGGCTGGCGCTCCGCATCGTGGGCCTGATCGACCGGAGCGGCCTCGTGTTCGACGCGGACGGCTTTTCCCCGCGGCGACTGGCCGCGCTGGCGGCGGCGAAAGCCAAGGGTGCGCCGCTCGCCAAGGCGGCGGGCGGACGGCGGGCGAGCGCCGCCGACGCGGTCGCGTTCGTGGCCCGGCATGCGCTCACGAACCCCATCCTCGTGGACCTCACGGCCGACGAGACGACCGACACGCTCACGACGGCACTGGCCGCCGGGATGCACGTGGTCCTGGCCAACAAGCGCCCCGTCACCACCGATAAGCGGAAGTACGACGCGCTCCGCGCCGCCGCCCAGGACCACGGCCGCCGCCTGCTGCTCGAGGCGACCGTCGGCGCGGGCCTGCCGATCATCGATACGTACCAGAAGCTGGTGGAGTCGGGAGACCGCGTCTCGAAAATCGAGGGCTGCCCGTCGGGGACGCTCGGCTATCTGTTCGGTGAGCTCGGTCGGGGCGCCGCGTTTTCGCAGGCGTTGGAGGGCGCGATCGCCAAGGGCTACCCCGAGCCCGACCCCCGCGAGGATCTGTCCGGCATGGACGTGGCGCGCAAGGCCCTGATCCTCGGACGGCTGCTCGGCTTTCCCGGTGAGCTCGGCGATATCGCGGTCGAGTCGCTCGTTCCCGAGGGCGCGGAGCGGCTCGGGCTCAAACAGTTCCTTGGGTCGCTGGAGCAGTTAGATGCGGCGTGGGCGAAGCGCGTCGCGGCAGCGCGGGCGCGCGGCGGGGTGTTGCGTTACCGTGCGATCGTGACGCGCCGCGGCATCCGCGTCGGCCTCGTCGTGGTCGAAGCGTCGAGTCCGATGGCCTCACTCAACGGCACGGACAACCAGTTCATCTTCACGACCATGCGCTACAAGAAGAACCCGCTGGTGATCACTGGGCCCGGTGCGGGACCGGCAGTGACGGCGGGAGGCATCCTGAACGACGTGCTGAAGCTCGCCGGCGCATGAGTTCCCCCTCCGCCTCCCCCACCGCCACCCCTGCCACGTGGCAGGTGTGCGGCAGCTGCGGCAGCGAAATCCCCGAGACCGATTCCCACCCGCGGTGCCCGCGCTGCCGCGGGCTGCTGGAGGTGCGGCACCAGACCCCGGCCCAGGGCGGGAGCGCGCTCCGCGCGACTTTCGACGCGCGCTGGGGTGTGCGCCGCGGGGTCCTCGCGTCCGGCGTATGGCGTTACCGCGAAGCCGTCCTCCCCACAGCGGGCGAGCACATCCTCTCGTATCCCGAAGGCAACACGCCGCTGCTCGCGAGCGCACCCGTAGCGCGCTGGGCAGGCGCGCCGGAGCTGCTGCTCAAGCACGAAGGCCTAAACCCGACGGGATCGTTCAAGGACCGCGGCATGACCGTCGGGGTGACGCAGGCGCGGCGGGTGAAAGCGCGCGCCGTCGCGTGCGCGTCCACCGGCAATACCGCGGCGGCGCTGGCCGCCTATGCCGCGCTCGCTGCCCTGCCGGCGCTGGTATTGGTGCCGAAGGGGCAAGTGGCGCTGGGGAAGCTCGCCCAGGCGCTCGCGTACGGCGCCCGCACACTGCTCGTCCGCGGCAACTTCGACGACTGCCTCGAGCTCGCCGACCAGGCAAGCGAGCGTCTGGGGGTCTACCTCCTCAATTCGGTGAATCCATTCCGGCTCGAGGGCCAGAAGACCATCGTGCTCGAGCTGTTGCAGCAGCTCGGCTGGGAGCCCCCCGACTGGATCGTGGTGCCTGCGGGCAACCTTGGCAACACGGCGGCGTTCGGGAAGGCGCTGGTCGAAGCACGGGCGTGGGGACTGATCGACCGGGTGCCGAAACTCGCCGCCGTCCAGGCGGAGGGCGCCGCGCCTTTCGCGCAGAGCTTCCGCGATGGGTTCGTCCAGCTGCGCCGTGTGGAGCCGCGCACGGTGGCCACGGCGATCAAGATCGGCAACCCGGCGTCGTACGAGCGCGCCGTGCGCGCGATTCGCGACACCAGCGGGGTCGTCACCACCGTGAGCGATGACGAAATCCTCGAGGCGAAGGCGGTAGTGGACGGCGCGGGGATCGGATGCGAGCCGGCGAGTGCCGCGGCGATCGCCGGGGCTCGGCGGCTGATGCGCGAGGGCACGACCCGCCCGCGCGACCGGGTCATCGCGGTGCTAACGGGCCACGTGTTGAAGGATCCGGAGACCGTGGCGCGCTACCATCAGGAGATCGAGCCCCGCCCGGCCGGCGCCAACCGGCCGATCGAGATCGAGGCGCGTCTTGCGGAGGTGGAGCGGGTGATGGCCGGCTGAGGCCACCCGTCAGAAATCCGCGAGGTACGCCTCGTCCCAGGCGACGTCGAACTCTCCCCGGCAGCGTTTGCACTCGAGCCGGAGCGGACGGCCCCGCAGCGCCGCGCGTTCGCGGCAGCTCGGGCACACGCCGTAGTGCGGTCCCCACTCGGCCGGCAGCTCCCCGGCCCCTTCGGGGCGCGGGACCACGGACCACCGCGTGGGTGGCCGCGAGACCACCTGGACGAGATAGTTCGGGACTTTGAGTGGCTTGCGGTTCACATCGAGGATGGCTTCCATGGCTGCGAGCCCTGCCACGCGGTACCAGGCCCCGCGGCGCAGCGCGCAGTTGACGTCCACCTGGAGGCGACCCCATTGCATCTTGGGCACGGCCGAAAATACGCCGGGGCAGCCCCGGCGAGCGTGACGCCGGCTACACCCGCTCCGGCAAGTTGCCTTTTTAGGGGTCCGCGTGCTGGTGCATCATCATCATATCCGCCATCACCTCGGCGTTCCCCGACAGGATCGTGGCGGCCAGATCCCGTTGATACAGCGTATCCCGGGTATCGACCGCAGGCCACTCCGCCCCGCGGTCGGGCACGAACAATCCCGCCGCCGCTCCCATGCCCCCGTCGCGGATCGAGCGTCCGGTCCGATTCTCGTACACGGCGGTCAGCCGGTAGCGGTGCGTGGGCACGACGCGCACCCCCAGCCGGCGCCAGTTGTAGAAGCGGGCGAGCGGAAACGTGATGACGCGCCCGGCGGTGTCCGTCACCGGTGTGCCTCGCCACAGCACCCTGCCGGTGGTCATGTCCTTCAGCTCGAGGCTGACGCCGTAGTCGTGCATATGTCCGCCCAGACCCAGCATGGTGCCGGCGATGGCGGGACTGCCTTCCCAGGAGCGCTCCGTGCGGCCGGGGGGGAGATCGAACGCCTTGCTCCCGGTGGGCGGCCGCCCCAGCGGATACTGGACGTCGATGGCCCAGGGGTATGTGCGATACAGCGGCCAGGGTCGGCCGCCGGGAACGTAGCGCAGCACCAGGCGCACGTGCACGCCGCGGTATGCGGCCTCCGAGCTGTTGGCGAGCATCGCCCCCGCGATGAGCCGCTGGCCACGCGCCAGCGGCAGGCCGAACAGCAGAGGCGGGACGGTGATCGCCGGAGTCTCCCGGCTCATGGCGAGCAGATGCAGGCCGATCGGGAGGAACAGCTCCCTGCGATCCGGATCGCTGAGGTTGAAGTGATGCAGCATCTCGTGGGGCAGCAATCGCCCCGATCCGTCCACCAGTTCCACCCGCGAGCTATGGAGCGACGCGTTCAGCGGTACGAGGACCTGGCACAGTGGCAGCCCGACCATTGCCTCGCCGCCGTGGCTCGCCGCGGGGACGTCCACCGGGGGCAGCTGGATGACGAGCTCGTGCGACCCGGAGTCCACGAGCACCGTCGCGTGGGGCAGCCCATCGATGCCGGGGCCGGGGCGCCCCGCTAACTGGGAGAGCAGAAGGAGAAGCGCCCACATGCCTGGGGCTCCAGAGACTAAAGAGAGGGACAACATACCGGTGGCTGTGCGTTTGCGCGACGGGCGCGGCACCCCTTTCTTGTAGGCGAGCGACCATGGACACTCAGGCTCTCGAGGCCCGCCTCCGCGAGGCCAACAAGCTGGAAGCGCTGGCGCGCTTTGCGCGCGGCGTGGCGCACGACTTCAACAACATTTTTACGGCGGTTGCGGCCAACTGCGATCTCCTGCTCGAGGACACCGCCGCCGACGACCCCCGCCGATCGGAGGTGGTGGCGATCCGTGAGGCCATAGAGCGCGCCGCCGAGCTCACCCGTCGCCTCTTCAAGCTCGGCGCCGTGCAGCCGCTCGAGTCGGAGCTCGTGGACCTGAACGACCTGGTCCGCGCGACGGAGCAGGAGTTGTCCGGGCTCGCCGGAGACCGGATCGCGATCACTACGGCGTTGGAGCCGCGCTTCAGCCCCATCACCGCCGACCCACGGGAGCTCAAGCAAGTCCTGCTCAATCTGGTGATCAATGCGCGCGATGCGATGACGCACGGCGGCCAGGTCACGATCGAGACCGCCAACGTCGTGCTGGACGAGACCTATGCCGCCGACCACCGCCTCATGCCCCAGGGGCACTACGCCCTGCTGGCAGTCACGGACACCGGGACCGGGATGGACGCCGAGGCTCGGGCGCATCTGTTCGAGCCGTATTTCACCACTAGGGATCGCAGCGCGCGCAGCGGGCTCGGCCTCGCGACGGTGTACGGCGTGGTGAAACAGAGCGGCGGATTCGTGTGGGTCTATAGCGAGCCGGGGCTGGGCACGAGCGTGAAGATCTACCTGCCGTTGCCGCGTCCCCACAGTCCGGCGCCCGCGCTGCCCGCGGCGGCACCGATTGTCTCGCTCCGAGGCACGGAGACGATCTTGCTGGTCGAGGATGAGGACGCGGTCCGGGCCGTGGCGCGGCAGGTGCTGCAGCGGCACGGCTACGCCGTGATCGAGGCCCCCCGCCCTGAGGATGCCCTGGCGCTCGCGGATACCTCGCAAGCCGTGGATCTACTGCTCACCGATATCGTGATGCCGGGAGTAGGCGGCCGGGCGCTCGCCGCACAGTTCACCGCCCGGCGGCCCGGAGCCCGCGTGCTGTTCATGTCGGGCTACCCCGCGGCGGCGATCGGGCGGCATCAAATGCTCGAGCGGGGGCTCGCGTTCCTTCAAAAGCCGTTCAGCGCCGCGGCGCTGGCGCAGAAGGTCCGGGAGGTGTTGGGGTAGAAGGGGAGGCGGCTGGCGGCGCCGCGGGGAGTGGGCCGAGAGCCCGCAATCCTGTCTCCGTTCCTCATAACTGAGCGAAGCAGGGGGCACGGCTCACTCCCCGCGAGCCGTCCGACTTGTATTGCAAGGCTGGTGCCACGGGCCGGAGGAGACGGTCGTGCGCGTGTTACTGAGGCAGGTTCGGCGCAGCCTGTCGCCCCGATGCGACACAAACTGGACGGGGTGTGGCGGGAGCGTGTAGGAATCGAACCTACCGAGGTCCAAAAGGACCCCAGCTGGTTTTGAAGACCAGTCGGACCACCAGGCCCGATCCGCCCCCGTGCACCAAATCGCCAGCGCCAGAGCACCCTTCTGAGGCAGGATGACCCCGGCGTGACCGCCGTCACTTGCTTCCCGGCCCCAAGACTCCCATCGTGGAACCCCATGAGTGCCGCACCGCACACCGTCCTCATCGTCGACGACGACGCCGTCCTGCGCAGTTCGCTCGAGAGCGTGCTCGGCTCCCTGGGGTACCGGGTCTTGAGCACGGGCAGCCCCGACGCCGCCTACCAACTGCTCGCGACGGAATCAGCCATCGCGGTCTTGCTCGACGTGCGCTTGCCGACGATGTCGGGACTGTCGCTCTACCTCGCCATGACGCACCGCTGGCCGCAGCTCCAGGGCCGGGTCGCGCTGATGACCGCGGACGCCGACGCGCCGGACGTGCGCACCTGGAGTAAACGCAACCCCTGCACCGTGATCTGCAAGCCGTTCACCTTCCGGGAGATTACGGGCTGGCTGGACGCCGTGGCTCACCCGCTCGACGACACCGCGACGGCGGGGTAGTCGCTACCGCGGCGGGGCGATCGCCACCGACACGGTCGCGCCGGCAATCGACAAATCCGCCGCACCAGTTCCGACGGGCTTGAACGTCACCGTCGCCGCGCCGCCATCCGATTCGACGCTGATCATTTTCAAGAGCTGCGACTGCAGGTTGAACCGATTGCGCATCTTCTGAATCATCCGCGCCAGATCCGCCGTGGGCACCGGATTGCCGTACGCGTCTTGCGCGGTCACCCGCAGCCTGAACGCGACGCCGGCCGTGGCGATCACGGTACCGCCGTCCACCCGGTTCCCGTCCCGCTCGATGATGACGCCGGCGGGCGCCGCCGGGTCCACCGAGAGCGTCGCCTGGCGCTGGAGCGAGTCCACGGTGGCGGAGACGAGGGCCGGGCCGGCTTGCTTGCCCAGAGTCACCTCTACCCGGGCGAGGCCCGCCGAGTCGGTCGCGACGCTGTCGGTCCCGACCTCGGCGTTCACCGCTCGGAACGTCACGATCTTGCCCGCCAACGGCCTGCCGAGGCTCGAGCGCACCTGAAACACCAGCGGCTCGTTCAGCCGGGTTCGGGCAATGCCGCGTTGTCCGATTCCCGACACGAAGCCGGTGGTCGCCGGTGCCAGGACGTCGGTCCGCACGACGTCTACCGATCCGAACTGCTGGCCCCGCACCCGAATCGCAAGCTTTCCGCCGTGGCGTATCGCTGCCCGCTCGACGACGAACGTCACTCTCCCGAGCGAGTCCGTGGACCGAGCCTCCGGGGCCACTCCCATGTCCGGGCTGTCCGGCTGCAACGCGACCGTCTCACCCGGCACGGCGTTCCCCAGCGAGTCCCGCACCGTCACCAGCAGGGAGATCGGCCCGCGCTCACCAGCTCGCAGCTCCACGCGGCCGGGCTGTACCGCCGCGACGGCCGCCCCCGAAGGTCCGACCATCAGCTCGAGCGGGGGGGTTCCGGCGATCGACGCACCCGAGCCCGTGACCACCTCGAGGGTGTAGGCCGCCGGGACCCGGCCGACCGGGAAGCGGAATAGGGCGACGCCGTTCGCATCGGTGCGGGCCTGCGCATCCTGCGTCGGCCCGCCGGGAATTCCGGAGGTCCCACGCAATACCAGCGGCACGCCCGCCTGCGGCAGCTCACCCCGCCTCACCTGCACGCGCGCCACCGCCTCGCTCCCAACGATGACCGCCAGCCGGGCCGGGAGCGGCACGGCCGCAAGCGGAAGCATGGGTGCGGCGCGCTGAGTGGCGGACGTCGTCGCGCACCCGCCGATGCTCTTCAGTACCTCGGAGTCCGCGCCGAAGTCGCGCAGGTCCGCCCAATCCCGTGGCGTGGGTCGAAAGGCGACGCAGTTGCGCCGGACCAAATCCGCGACCTCGCTCTTCGAGATCAGCGGATTCGACAGCAGGCGGATCACATCTGTTTTGCGCAGCGGCTGGGACCCCTGCATGATCAGCAAGGCGAGCAAGGCGACGGCGTGTGTCACGGACGCGGGCAGGTGGAGCGCTCGAAACGCTTCTCGACCCCGTCGACATCGGCATACAGCGCCCGGTCCCGGGCCGTGCGAGCCGAGTCGAGCGCGACACCACTCTCCTTCCCCACGCTGTTGTACGTGGTCCAACGCTCTTCGACTTGGACGAGCCCGCGCGCCAGCTCGGGGCAATGCATCTGGCGGCTGGCGAACAGCTGCGCGCGCAGGTCGAACGCGGCAATCGCCAGGCCGAGCGTATCAGCGGCCCGATCCAACCGCGCGAGGGGCGACGCAGTCACGGCCGCGGGCGCGCCCGGCGCGCCCGGCGCGGGCCCGGTCACCGCCGGCGATGCGAGCGCCGCATAAAGGCGGAACATGCCGCCGACTGCCAAGAGACCCGCGCCAGCGTACGCGGCCCAACGCGCGATGCGCGCCACCGAAACGCCGCGCGCCGAACGCCCACGATCCTGATCGGCGCCAAACTCATCGGGCAGGAAAACGCGAGGTGGTAGCGACGCCGTCGCGCGCCGCGCGCCGGGGATGGGAGCCGGTACGGCGGACAGCGCGGGCGGCGGAAGTGCCGGGGGCGGAACGAGCGCGGTCTCCTCCGTGCGGTAGTTGTCCCAGCGCAACCACGTCGGCTTGCTGCCGTCGAGTCGGAAGGAGGCCGGATCGACCAGCTCATAGAAGGGCAAGCACTCTTGCGCCCAGCCGCTAGTCGCCGAACGGCGCAGCACCCCGCCCACGGTGGTGTCGCCCGCCCCCACCACCACAGCGATCTGCCACGGCTGGTCGAACAGCGCGGTGTGCGTCTCCGCCTCCGCCGGCGCGAGGCCCGTCTCGGCGGACCAGCGACCGCGGTACCAGCCGACCAGTTGGTCGCCGGTCCGGTGCACCACGTCCTGCGCCACGACCCACCCTTGCATCAGCGCCGCCGTGGCGTCTTCGCCGGCTCCGCCCGGGAGGCGGATGGTCGACTCCACGACGACGTAGGGCGCGCTCGTGTCGGGTGAGCGAAACAGGTTGCCGGTGAGGAGCCCGAAGCAAGTCTCGCGCGTCGTCGCGCAGTGATCGTGCACGGCGGCCAGCGCGCGCTGCGTGATGAAGATAGGAAGCTCGGCATCCTCGTCCGGCGGACCGTCGATCGGCTTCCAGAGGATGGACGCCGCGATCGGCATCGGCCGGTCGTCGTAGCCGGCTTCGGCCTGCTGCGGATCGGCTCCGACCTCGACGAGCTCCGCCCCGCCGGGTACGCGGAATCGCGCTACCCTCCCCTGTACTCCGGTCTTCACGCGCTTCCACATGGGGCTACCCGACGGCCTCGTGCACCGATCTTGAAATACCGCGCTTCGGTCACCGCGTCAACCGATCCGATGTGAGCGCCTGCATCATCCGGTACCAGAACTCGAGCGCATCGTAGAAACTCTGCACGCCGAGCCGCTCATCACGACCATGCGCCCGCACGTCGTTCTGCTCCTCAAACACCGCCGAGACGCCGTAGGTGGGGATCCCGGCATTGCGAAGGAACAGTCCGTCCGTCGCGCCCGCCTCCATCACCGGCACGACGGGGACGTTGGGGAACTGATCCGCCGCGAGCTGCTCGATCGGGCCCATGATCGCGGGCGTGAGCGGCGATGGCGGGCTCGGGATCGGCGTGTTGCTCTCGCGCAAGGTCATGCGCTCGTCGGCGGCGAGGCGGCGCAGGGTCGCAGCGACTTCGGACGCAGGCTCCCCTGGCAGGATGCGACAATTGATGGTGACCCGGGCGGACTGGGGCAGCGCATTCTCGGCGTGCCCCGCCTGCATCATGGTGGCAACGCAGGTCGTGCGGAGCTTGGAGTTGTAGAACGGCACCGCCGAGAGGTGCGCGACGGCGGCCGAGTCCGGCGGATCCTTCAGGACACCCCGCATGTCGTCGGCGAGGGACCCGCTCTCGAGCGCGGCCGAGCGCTCGAAGAAGGCCCGCGAGACCTCGTTCAGCTTGACCGTGAATTGATACTGGGCGAGGCGCTCCAGCACCGGTGCGAGCCGGTAGACGGGATTGTCCGCGGGGCGCGGGAGCGAGCTGTGCCCGCCCTTGTCGGTCGCTCCGAGCACGTAGGTGGCATACACCTTTTCGCTCGCCTGGACGACGAACATCACCCGGCGCCCGTCGCGCAGCACCCCGCCGCCGGCGTCGGTGTTCAAGGCGAACTCCGCGTCGATCAGGTCCCGATGCTTCGCCACCAGCCACGCGATGCAGCTGCCTGCGGTTTCTTCGTCGCCCTCGAGTATCAGGACGAGATCGCGCCGCGGCTTGAACCCCGCCCGCTTGAGCCGAATGAAGTCGGCGACGAGCATGGCGGCGCCCGCCTTGTTGTCGGTGGTGCCGCGCCCGTAGAAGTAGCCGTCCTTTTCGAGGAAGGTGAACGGGTCGACGGACCAGTCCGCCCGCCGCGCGGGCACCACATCCAGATGCGCGAACACGATGATCGGGCGCCCCGCCCCGCCCGCACCGGTGCCGCGGTAGCGGGCCACGAGGTTGCCGTGTTTGGCATCGGGGCCGATCAAGACACGCACGTCTGCCGCGGGGAAGCCGGCGGCGAGGAGCCGTTGCGCCATGGCACGGGCGGCCCGCGGCGTGTTTCCCAGCGAGTCGGTGGTGTTGATTTCGATCAGCTCGCGGAAGATGTCGCGCGCGAGCTGGCGATCGCCGGAGCCGAGGCCGGACTGGGCGGCGCCCGCGCGCGGCAAGGCGCTCGTGGTGAGCGCGATCCAACACAACACGGTGGTTGGCTTCATCCGACCCTCGCGATGGCGTCCATCTCCACCCGCGCCGCCTTGGGCAGCGCGGCGGCCTGGATCGTGGAGCGTGCCGGCTTGTGTGTCGGGAAGTACTTCGCGTACACCTCGTTCATCGCCGAAAAATCGGCCATGTCGGCGAGATAGACCGTCGTCTTCACGACCCGGTCGAATCCGGAGCCCGCGGCCTGGAGGATCGCCCCGAGGTTCTTGAGCATTTGCTCGGCCTGCTCCGCCGTGGTCTTGCCCACGATGCCGCCGGTCTTGGGATCGAGCGCGATCTGCCCGGCCGTGTATACCATCCCGTCGACCACCACCGCCTGGCTGTAGGGGCCGATCGCCTGCGGGGCGTCCTCCGTCACGACAGTCCCCAGGGCTTTACGTGCCATTAGAAGAGTCCCTCGATGGTTCCGTCCGGGTGCACGCGGATCTTTTCGGCCGCCGGCGTCTTCGACAGCCCCGGCATGGTCATGATGTCGCCCGCCAGCGCCACGACGAACCCCGCGCCTGCCGAGGGCAGAATGTCCCGGACTTGAAGTGTGAACCCGCTCGGCGCGCCCAGCTTGGCCGGGTCGTCCGAGAAGGAGTATTGCGTCTTCGCCATGCAGACCGGCGTCTCGCCCAGGCCCATGGCGGGCAGCTGCTCGAGCGCCCGCTCCGCCGGAGGAGCGAACGCCACGCCCCCCGCCCCGTATATCTCCTTCGCAATCGTCTCGATCTTCTCCCGGATCGGCCGCTTCTCGTCGTACAGCGGTTTGAACTTCGCGCTGCGAGCGTCCAGCAGCCTGAGCACCGCTTCGGCCACGGCTACCCCGCCTTCTCCACCCTTTTCCCACACTTCGCACAGCTCGACGCCCACTCCCTCCGCGGCGCACTCCGCCCGCACCGCGTCGAGCTCGGCCTCGGTATCGGTGATGAATCGATTGAGGGCCACGACCACCGGCACACCGAACTTCTTCACGTTGCGGATGTGGCGCCGCACGTTGGTCGCGCCCCGCTTCACGGCATCGACGTCGACCTTCCCCAGCGCATCCTTCTTCACGCCGCCGTGCATCTTGAGCGCCCGCACCGTGGCCACCACGATCGCCGCCTCGGGATTGAGGCCTGCCATGCGGCACTTGATGTCGAAGAACTTTTCGGCGCCCAGGTCGGCGCCGAATCCCGCCTCGGTGAGCACCACGTCGCACAGGGTGAGGGCGAGCTTGGTCGCCACCACCGAGTTGCAGCCGTGGGCGATGTTTCCGAACGGCCCGCAGTGGATGAAGGCCGGTCCGCCTTCGAGCGTCTGGACCAAATTCGGGTTGATCGCGTCCTTCAGCAACAGCGTCATCGCCCCCTGGGCCTTCAGGTCGCTCGCGCGCACGGCCTTTTTGTCGGGCGTCAGCCCCACGATGATGCGTGCGAGGCGCTGCTCCAGGTCCTCGATGCCCGTCGCCAGCGCCATGATGGCCATGATCTCCGAGCCCGGGATGATCACGAACCGCTCCTCGCGCGCCGGGCCGGCGTTCAAACCGCCGAGCCCCACGATGATGTTGCGCAGGGCGCGGTCGTTCATGTCGATGGTGCGGGGCCAGGTGATGCGACGCGTGTCGAGACCGAGCGCGTTGCCGTGATGGAGATGCGAGTCCAACATGGCCGACAGCAGGTTGTGCGCGCTCGCGATGGCGTGGAAGTCACCCGTGAAGTGGAGGTTGATGTCTTCCATCGGGACGACCTGGGCGTACCCGCCCCCCGCGGCTCCCCCCTTTACGCCGAAGACCGGCCCAAGCGACGGCTCGCGAATGCAGAGCGCCGCGTTCCGCCCGATCTTGCGCAGCGCCTGGGTCACGCCGACGGTGACAGTGGATTTCCCCTCGCCCGCGGGCGTGGGATTGATTCCGGTGACCAGCACGAGCCGTCCCTTGGGCTTACGGCGCGCCAGCGCGGCAAGCCGCACCTTCGCCTTGTACTTGCCGTACAGCTCGATTTCCTCGTCGTCGAGCCCCAGCTCCGCGGCGATGTCGGCCACCGGCCGCAGCTCGGCTGCCTGCGCGATGGCGATGTCGGTGGGTACCTTGGCCGTCGTGGTCACGGATGCTCTTGGCTAGAGGGTCGTGGCGAGCCGCGCTCCGAAGAGCCGGCAGGCGTTGTCCGTCGTTCGTTGTTCGATGGTCTCGAGCGGATCGCCCCGGGCCCGGGCGAGTGCCGCCGCAACGAAGCGCACGAAAGCCGGCTCGTTGCGCTTCCCGCGGTGAGGAACGGGCGCAAGATATGGGCCGTCGGTCTCGACGAGCAGTCGATCGGGCGGGCAGGTGGTGAGGGGGTCGGTCATGCTCCAGCTCTTGAACGTGATCATGCCGCTGAAGGAAAAGTAGGCGGCGATCGCCATCCCCGCCTCGAACACACCCGGACCGGAGCTGAAGGAGTGCAGCATGACCGGCGTGTCGGCACCCCGGAGCAGGGCGACCACGTCGTCGTCGGCCTCGCGCGCATGCACGACGACCGGCTTCCGAGCCTCACTGGCGAGGATGAGCTGGGCCTCGAAGGCGCGACGCTGCGCGTCGCGCGGCGAATGGTCGTAATGGTAATCGAGCCCCGTTTCTCCCAGCGCTACCACTTCGGGTAGGGCAAGCAGGTCTCTCAGGCGGGCGGCGGCGGCGGCCGACCAGTGCCGCGCCTCATGGGGGTGGACGCCGGCCGTGGCGGAGAGGCCGGGGTGCGCCTGGGCAAGCGCTGCCGCCCGCTCGCTCTCTGCCAGCGTGGCACCGATGACCACGACGTGCCCGACACCGGCCTCCCGCGCGCGTGCCAAGACCCCATCGCGGTCGGGGTCGAACGCCGCATCGCCGAGATGGCAGTGGGCGTCGACCAGCACGTCACACGGCCGCTTTGGAGCGGACCCCGGAGCCACCCTCGGGCGCCGCGGGGGGCGGGTTGAGCGGAACGGCCCCCGTGGGCCGGAGCGCCCGGGCGCCGCGCGCGTCTTCGCCGGGCCAGCGTTTCTCGATGTACATCAACAGCGGGGCCGCGATGTAGATCGACGAGAAGGTGCCCGTGAAGATCGCGAAGGTCATCACCAGCGCGAAGGGCCGCAGCACCTCGCCCGCCAGCAGCACGAGCGCGATCGTCGTGGCCATGGTGGTTCCGTGGGTCAGCACGGAGCGCGGCAGCGTCTCGTTGATCGAGAGATTCAGGATCTCGTACAGGTTCTGGCGCCGGAACTTGCGCAGGTTCTCCCGCACGCGATCGAAGATGATGATCGTGTCGTTCAACGAGTACCCGACCATCGTGAGGACCGCGCCGACGACGACGAGGCTCACCTCGAGGTCAAGGTAGCGGATGAACGCGATCGTGCTGAAGATGTCGTGACCCGTCGCGAGCACCGCGGCGAGGCCGAAGCGCCACTCGAAGCGGATCGCGAGATAGGCGAGCGTGACCAGGAAGGACAGCAGGATCGCCAGGAAGGCCTTGCTCTGGAGCTCGCGGCCGACCTTGGGGCCGACGGCCTCGGTGCGCAGGATCTTGTAGTGCTCCGGCGCCGGGCCCAGGGCCCGCGCCAGCGCCGAATCCACGGCCGCCGCGGTGGTCTCGGTCGAGCCCTCGGCGACGGCGCCCGCCCGCCCGATCCGCGCCCGGACCACGTACTCGTTGGCCGCACCGAACTGTTGGATCTCCGCGTCCCGGATACCGGCGGCGTCGAGCGCGCCGCGGATGCGCTCCGGGCCGACCGGCTCGGGCGTCTGCACCTGGATCAGCGTGCCGCCGGTGAACTCGATCGAGTAGTTGAGGCCGCGGATCAGGAACAGGGAAAACCCGGGGATGATGACCGCCGCGGTGATCGCATAGGCCCAGCGGCGCCACTTGATGAAGTCGTAATTGGCGTTGGCGAAGAGTCGGATCATCTCAGACGCTCAGGGTGGCCATGTCGGGCCGACGGTCGAGCCAGATCATGTAGAAGGTCCGAACCACGAAGATGGCGGTGACCATGGACGCGGCAATGCCGATGATCAGGGTGATCGCAAAGCCCTGCACCGGGCCGGTCCCGACCAGATAGAGAATGAAGGCGGTGAGCGCGGTGCTCACGTTCGAGTCGACGATGGCGCTCATGGCGTGCTTGAAGCCCTCGTCCACGGCGGTGCGTACCAGCTTGCCGTGCTGCAGCTCCTCGCGAATACGCTCGAAGATCAGCACGTTCGCGTCCACGGCGATGCCCACCGAGAGCGCGAGTCCGGCGAGCCCCGGCAGCGTGAGCGTGAACCCGAAGCCCGCGAGCCCGGCGAGCGTGAAGACGACGTACAGGGCCAGGGCTGCCACGGCCAGCACGCCCGACAGCCGGTAGTAGCCCACCATGATCAGCACGACGAGCGCCACCCCCACGATCCCGGCACGGATGCCGTCCTTGATCGAGTCCTGGCCAAGCGATGGCCCGATGGTGCGCTCCTCGATGATGGTGAGCGGCGCGGGGAGCGCCCCCGCCTTGAGCACCAGGGCGAGGTCCTGGGCATCCTGCAGGGGCTTGGCGCCCAGCTCGATCTGCCCGCGCTGCCCGATCTGGCTCTTGATGACCGGCGGCTGCCCCTGGACGCGGCCGTCGAGGATGATCGCCATATAGTCGTTCACGTGGCGGCCGGTCTCACGCTCGAAGATGCGCCCGCCCCGCCGCGACAGCACGAAGTTCACCACCGACTGGTTGGTGAGCGGGTCGCGCGTGGCCTTCGCGTCCTGGAGGTATTCACCCGTAATGATGGGCCGGTCCTCCGCGGCGTAGAGCGACCGGTAGCTGCGGCCGGCGCGCGACAACACCTCCGTCCCCCACTTGAGCTCGATGCCGCGGGGGATGAGGCGCTGCACGTCGGGACGCGCCAGCAGGCTCTCGGCCACCGGCACCTGCTCTTCAGGCACGAGGTACTCGCCCGGTATCTGCCCCTGGAACAGCAGCGACGAGAGGGCGCCGGGGGCGTTCTGGTCGGTCGTGTCCTTGGCCGCTGCCTTGCCCTTCTGCGCCTTGGCCTTGCCCTTCGCTTTCCCGGTGTCGCTTCCGAATAGCTGGGTCACGCTCGCCGCCGCCGCGCCTTGACCCGGCGCGGTGACCCCGGCCCGGCGCAGCGCCTTGTCGATCTCGGGCAGCGCGTCGCGGAACAGGTTCTTCATGTCGGTGATGCGGAACTCGAGGAACGCGGTGCGCTGGATGATGCTCTTGGCGCGAGCCGGATCCTTTTCACCGGCCAGCTCGACGATGAGGCGGCAGCGCCCCTGAATCTGCACGACCGGCTCGCTGGTGCCGAACTCGTCGATCCGCGTCCGCACCACTTTCTCGGCGCGCTGAATGGCGTCGGCGCAGTCGGGCACGGAGCCCTTCGACTGGTCGACTTCGAGCGCCAAGTGAATCCCTCCCTGTAGATCGAGGCCAAGATTGATCGGCACGCGCCGGATCGTCGTGTCCTTCATACGACCGGTCACCGGGTCGCGCACCCGCTGGGTGACGTTGGTGGGGATCAGCTGCCACACCGCCAGCACGAGAAGCGCGCCGATAGTGAGCAGTCGTGTGCGGATGGTGCGCATATTCGAGTCTCTACCCCTTGAGGATCGCCCGCGCCGCGATCGCGTCGCGCTCGATCTGGTCGACCAGCGCCTGACGCGACGGGAAGGTCTGGGTATCCCGCAGCCGGCGCAGCCACTCTACCGTCACCGTCGCCCCGTACAAATCGCCGGTGAAATCGAACAGATGAATCTCGAGGCCGCGCGCGTGCACGCCGAACGTGGGCCGAGAGCCCTGGTTCATCATGCCGCCGTACCGCGTGCCCGCGATCTCGACCCGCACGGCATACACGCCGTCCGGCGGCAGCAGCTTGCGCGGGTCCGGAGAGGTGAGGTTGATCGTCGGCACCCCGATCGTCCGGCCCCGCCCTGCCCCCCGCTCCACCACCGCCTGTAAGCTGTACGGCCGCCCGAGTCCGCGCTCGGCCGATGCCAGGTCGCCGTGCGCCACGGCCGTCCGGATCAGCGACGACGAGATCGGCTGCGCGTCGTCCTTCACGGCGGGGACGACATCCATGGCGAACCCGTCCTCACGCGCCAGCCGCCGTACCATCTCCACGTCGCCCGAGCGACCGCGCCCGAACCCGTGATCGTACCCCAGCACCAGATGCTGCACCCCGAAGCGCGCCCGCAGGACGTCGCGCACGAACTCCTCGGGACCGAGACGCGCCAGCTCCGGCGTGAACGCCACGACCTCGACCCGCTCGACGCCGAGCGCCGCCGCCCGCGCGCGCTTCTCGTCGGAGAGCGTGAGCAGCCGCGGCGCGGCGCTCGGGTTCACGACCTCGAGCGGGTGCGGGTCGAAGGTCACGAGTAGACTCGTGCGCTTCCCCGCTGCCCCCTCCCCGGCCCGCCGCACCACCTCGCGCAGCACGGCCTGGTGCCCGCGATGGATCCCGTCGAACGTCCCGACGGTCGCGACGGTGCCGCCCCCGCCCCCGCCCCCCGTCACTGCTCCGCCACTACGACACGGGGCTTGAGCACCTCCCCGACCCGCTCCGCCACGGCAATGAGCTGTCCGCCCCAAAACAGCGCCACCTGCCCTGCGTCCAGCGTGCCGACCGCCGTTGGGACCGGACGGCCGTGGACCACCGCGGCCCGTCCGGCGTCGTCCAGCTCGCGCGCGGGCAGGTCGCGGACCAGCTCCGCGGGGTCCCGCAGTGTCTGCGCCGTCACTTCGTCCGGCCCCACGGCATCCTCCAGCTGGAACGGCCCGACCCGTGTCCGCCTGAGCGTCGCGAGATGGGCCCCGCAACCCAGCGCTGCCCCCAGGTCGCGTGCCAGGCTGCGCAGGTACGTCCCGCCGCTGACCGTGGCGCGGAACCCCACGTCGGGAGGCCCGAAGCGTTCGATCTCGAGCTCGGTCACGTCGACCCGGCGCGGTCGCAGCTCGACGCCCTCGCCGCGGCGCGCCCGTCGGTAGGCGCGCTCGCCGGCCACCTTCACCGCCGAATACGCGGGCGGCCGCTGGTCGTAAGTGCCGCGGAACGCGTCCAGCGCCTCCTCCACCCGCCCCCGATCCAGTCCCTGCCACGCCTGCGACGTCGCCACCGTCGCACCGGTCGCATCGTCGGTGTCGGTGGTGGCGCCGAGCCGGATGATGCCGTCGTACGCCTTGGGCCATCCCGCCGCGAACGGCGCCAACCGCGTGGCTCGGCCCACCATGATCACGAGCAAGCCCGACGCGAAGGGATCGAGCGTCCCCAGGTGGCCCACGCGATCGGTCCCCACGGTCCGACGCACCCGGTCGACGACGTCGTGCGACGTGGGTCCGTCGGGGCCCCCCGGCTTCGCGACCAGCGCCACGCCGGAGATCAGCCCGCGCCCTCCTTGAGTTCGCGCAGCATCCGGTCGATCTGCTGGGCGTGCTCCAGCCCGCGGTCCAGCTCGAAGCGGAGCTCCGGCGTCAGGCGTAACGGCAGCTCCTTGGCGAGCTGGGCGCGCAAGAAGCGGGCGGCGCTCGTCAGGCCCTCGAGCGACTTGGCTTTGTCCTCGTCGCTACCCATCACGCTCACGCGCACGCGGGCGTGCGTTAGGTCGGCGGACACCTCCACCGCGGTGACCGTGACGAACCCGACGCGCGGGTCGCGCACGCTGCCGGTGAGAAACGCCGCCACGGTCTGGCGGATCGCTTCCGCCACGCGCTCAGGGCGGTGACTGGTCCGTCGCCTCATATCAGAAGAAGCTCGTGCTCGTATCCACGATGCGGGCGCCGTCGGCCGCTTCGATCAGGCGGTCTGCCTCCCGCAACACATTCTCCGCATGGCCGCGATCGGTCGACACCACGCAGACCGTCAACTCGGCGCGCTGCCACAAATCCTGATGCGCCGTCTCCGCCGCGGACACGTTGAAGCGGTTGTGGAGGCGGTCCTTGAGGCTCTTCATCACGTGGCGTTTGTCCTTGAGAGAGTGGCTCGCCATCAGGTGCAGCTCCCACGTCCTGACCCCCACGATCACGCGGGCGTCAGCGAGCGCGCGACCTCTTCGATCCGGTACGCCTCGATCAGGTCGCCGACCTTCAGGTCGTTGAAGTTCTCGACGCCGATCCCGCACTCGAACCCCTCGCGCACCTCGCGCACGTCGTCCTTGAAGCGCTTGAGCGAAGACAGCGTGCCGTCGTACACTTCGACGCCGTCACGGACCACCCGCACCCGCGCCGTGCGCGGGATGACGCCCGAGCGAACGAAGCTCCCGGCGATCGTGCCCACCTTCGCGATCTTGAAGAGCTGGCGGACTTCCGCCTCGCCCAACACGATTTCCTTCTTTTCAGGCGCGAGCAGGCCGGCCATCGCCGCCTTCACCTCTTCGACCGCTTCGTAGATGATGCGGTAGGTGCGGATCTCTACCTTCTCGCGCTCCGCCGAGGCGCGCGCGTTGGAGTCGGGCCGCACGTGGAAGCCGATGATGATGGCGTTCGAGGCCTTGGCGAGCAGCACGTCGGAATCGGTGATCGCCCCCACGCCGCGGTGCACCACTTCGACTTTTACCTCGGGCGTCGAGAGCTGGGCCAGCGCGTCCGCCAGGGCCTCCGCCGGGCCGCCCTGATCCGCCTTAATGATGATCCGGAGCGCCGCCGCGCCGCCTTCGGCCCGCTCGGCCATGAAGTCCTCGAGCGTCTTCACGCGACCCGTGCGGCGATGCTGCGCCTCGCGCTCGAGGCGCTGGCGTTTCTGCGCGATGTCGCGCGCCGCCGCGGCGTCCGTCATCACCTGGAAGGTGTCGCCCGCTTCGGGCACGCCTTCGAAGCCCAGCACTTGCACGGGGGTGGACGGACCCGCGGCGTCGACCGTCTGGCCGCGCTCGTCGTACATCGCGCGTACGCGCCCGTAGAACTGCCCGCAGATGAAGTCATCGCCGCCGCGCAGCGTGCCATTCTGGACGAGGATGGTGGCGAGCGGGCCCTTGCCGGGGTCGAGCGTCGCCTCGAGCACCGTGCCCTGGGCCCGGCGGTCGGGGTTCGCCTTCAAGTCGAGCAGCTCGGCCTGCAGCAGGATTTGATCGAGCAGCTCCTGCACGTTCTGGCCCGTCTTGGCGGAAATCGGCGTGGCGAGCGTCGTCCCGCCGAACTCCTCGAGCACGACACCGTGCGTCAGCAGGTCCTGCTTGACCTTTTGCACGTTGGCGGCGGGCAGATCGATCTTGTTGATCGCCACCACCAGGGGAACGCCCGCATTCTTGGCGTGCGAGATCGCCTCGATCGTTTGCGGCATGATCGCGTCGTCGGCGGCGACCACCAAGACGACGATGTCCGTCACCTGCGCGCCACGGGCACGCATGGCCGTGAAGGCCTCGTGGCCCGGCGTGTCCAGGAACGTGATCGAGCGCCCGTCCTTGAGCGTCACCTGGTAGGCGCCGATGTGCTGCGTGATGCCGCCCGCCTCACCCGCTACGACGTTGGCCTTCCGGACGTAGTCGAGCAGCGAGGTCTTGCCGTGGTCGACGTGGCCCATGACCGTGACCACCGGCGCGCGCGGCTTGAGATCGCCCGCCTCCTCCTTGGGCGGCTCTTCGGACGCGGCGAGGGCATACTCCTCTTCCCGCTGCGCCTGGAAGCCGAAGGCGGAGGCGATCAGCTCGATCATGTCGAAGTCGAGGCGCTGGTTGATCGTCACCATCTGCCCCAGCTCCTTGAAGGCGAAGCCGACGATCTCCTTGGCGGGCACCTTCAGGATGTTCGCGAGCTCGGAGACCGTGATGAACTCGGTCACGCGCACCAGCGTCTTCTCGCGCTCCTTTTCGTCGCGCCGCTTCTGCTCCTCGACTTCGCGGAAGCTCGGCCCCTCCTCGCGCCGGTGCGCTCCCTTCTTCGTCACCGGCCCCTTGATCGACGCCAGCGTGCGGGAGATGTTCTGGGCCACCGCTTCCTGATCCACCAGCGACTTCTTGCCCTTTTTGCGCTTCTTGCCCTTCTCGCGCCGCCGCTCCTCCTGTGGAATCGCGCCCGGCGCGGCCGACGCGACGGGTCGGGGAGGCGCAGGCACGGCGCCCCCGGGTGTGGCACTCGCCACCGGCTTGGGCCGCACGGGGGTCGGAATCATTGGCCGCGCCGAGGCGGGCGGGAGGGGGGACGCGGTGAACGGTGCGGCGGCGTGGGCCGCGGCGGGAGCGGCGCTCGCCGACTCCGCCCCGGCCTCCTCGGCCACCGGGAGCTCCTTGAACAAGGCGGCGGCCCGCTCCTCGAGCGACGGCCTCTGCTCCTCCTCCACCGCTTTGGCGGCCTCGAGCACCTCGCGCGCCTTCAACTCGCGCTCCGCCTCGACCGCCGCCTCGGCCTGGGCCTCCGCCTCGACCGCGGCCATTTCGGCAGCGGTGCGGCGGCGGCGCTTGGGCCGCCCGTCGGGCTCCACCGCCGCTACGGGCTCGGCCGCCTTCACGGCGCGGCGGCGCTTGGGCGCCGCGGGCGCGTCTTTCTGCTTCCGCTTCTCACGCTCCCAGCGCGCCCGCATCAGCGCCACCTGCTCCGGCTTGAGCGGCGAGAGGTGGCTGCGCACGAAGATGTCTTGCTCCTTGAGCATGCCCATGAGCTGCTCCGAGGAGATCCCAAATTCAGCCGCCAGATCGTGAATCCGCGTCGTCGTCACTCACTCCTCCGAAGACCCGACCAACCCACGCGCCAGCGCGGCATCCGCCACGCCGACGGCCTGCACCGGCGGCCGCCCCAGCCCCGCCCCCAGCCGCTCCGCCACCGGCCCCACCAGCACGGGTACGCGTCGCGCCCGCGCCAGACGCTCGACCTTTTCCCGAGTGCGCACGCTCGCGTCCGCCGCGAGTACGACGCACGAGAGCGCGTCCCGCTGCAGCTGCGCCCGCACCCCGCTTACTCCGATCACCACCCGCCCGCCGCCGCCGCGGGCGCCCAGCCCCAGCAGCCGGACCAGCCGCTCGCTCACGCCGCGGGCGCCGGCGCGCCCCCGCCGCCTTCTCCACCTGGACCGGCGTCACTCACCGCACCGGGCGTCGCCTCGTCGTCGCCGCCCTCCTCGGTCATCTCGTTCAAGAACGCCATCAGCTTGTCCGCGATTTCGGGCGTCATGTCGGCGATCTTGTCGACGTCCTCCCGCTCGAGATCGAGAATATCCTGCAGCGTCTTGTGCCCGGCGCGCTCCAGCACGTCTACCAGCTCGACCGGCAGACCCTTCAGCTCGCGCAGCGAAACCTTGGTGGCCGCCTCGTCGTCAGCCGGGGGCAGCGGAGCGAACAGCGGTCCTTCCCCCCCGCGCTCCAGCCACTCACGGCTCGAGTACAGGTCGATCTTCCAGCCGGTGAGCTCGGAGGCGAGCCGGACGTTCTGCCCGTTACGCCCGATGGCGAGCGACAGCTGATCTTCGTCCACGATCGCCTGGATCGTCTTGGTCTCGGGGTCCGAGAACACGCGGGCGACGCGCGCCGGCGCGAGGGCGAGCTTCGCGAACCGCTCGGGATCGGGCGACCACGGGACGATGTCGATGCGCTCGCCGTTCAGCTCGTTCACCACCGCCTGCACGCGCGAGCCCTTCATCCCCACGCATGCGCCCACCGGATCGATCGAGTCGTCGCGCGACGAGACGGCGATCTTGGTGCGGCTCCCCGCCTCCCGGGCGGTGGCGCGAATCTCGACGATCTGCTGCTGGATCTCCGGCACCTCGAGCTTGAACAGGGCCTTGACGAATAACGGGTCGGCGCGCGACAGAATGAGCCGCGGGCCCTTGGGCGTCTCCTCGATCCGCTTCAGCACGGCGCGAATCGTGTCTCCCTGGTGGAAATGCTCGCGGTGGTTCTGCTCGCGGTAGGGAATGATCGCTTCGGCCTCACGGAACTTCGCCAGCATGACGACGATCTTGCCGCGCTCGATCTGCTGCACTTCGCCGGACAACAGCTCGCCCACCTTGTCCGCGAACTCTTCCCGGATGCGGGCCCGCTCGCCCTCGCGCACCCGCTGGATGATGCGCTGCTTCGCGGCCTGGACCGCGGTGCGGCCGAAGGCCTCGAACGGCACGTCCTCTTCGAGCACATCCCCCACCTGAAAGTCGGGATCCTCAACGCGCGCTTCCTCCAGCGCCACCTGCGAGCCCGGGTCCTCCACGGTCTCGACCACGGTGCGGAGCACCACGATCCGGATCGTGCCCTTCAGCTCGTCGATGCCGATGTCGGCCCGCACGTTGGGACCGTACCGCTTCACCAGGGCGGCGTGCAGCCCGTCCTTGAGCAGGTCGAGCAGCTCCGTCCGCTCGAGCTGCTTGGTGTTCGTCAGCTCGCGGATCGCGGAGACTACATCACTGGTATTCGTCGTCATGGGTTCCTCGTTACCAATCCACCGCCAAACGCGCGTCGCGAATTCCGGCCAACGGCACCGGCCGCGGCGCTCCCCCCTGGGGCTCGAGCACGACGGTCGCTTCGTCGGGCACCGCCACAATGCGCGCGCGCACCCGCCCGAGCCCCGCCACCGTCGCCTGGACCTCGCGGCCCACGAACCGCACCCAGTGACGGTGCCAGCGCAGCGGCCGCTCGACCCCCGGGCTCGACACTTCGAGCATGTAGCGCCGCCCCAGCGGACCGTCCGCGTCGAGCCACGTCTCGAGGACACGGCTCGCCGTGGCGCAATCCGCCACCGTCACCCGGCGCGGCTGGGCGTCT